>Ga0233424_10000025_pt1 | contig 217863 bp, 251 predicted proteins | sample Watercolumn_Towu_FD_181011 | JGI IMG/M metagenome (GOLD analysis project Ga0233424, IMG submission 181011) | Freshwater microbial communities from Lake Towuti, South Sulawesi, Indonesia - Watercolumn_Towuti2014_125_MG | ecosystem: Environmental > Aquatic > Freshwater > Lake | place... | reverse complement strand
TCGCCGGCGAGCTTCATCAAATCGCCATTCGGCTACGGGCTTATTATCTTAATGTATATCTTCGCAGGCATCGCGCTTCTCATCTTACGCGCAGTCATGAGACTAGTCAGGAAGGACGCACCGCGCGGAGGCAGGAAGAACATCGGCACGGGCGACCGCCTGTTTCGTTTAGGGATTGGCATAGCGCTCCTTCTCTGGGCCATCACCACCTCATGGAACCCGCTCATCATTTTCCTCTCCGGCTTCGCGTTGTTTGAAGCGCTCTTCAGCTGGTGCGGCCTCTATGCTGCCATGGGTAAAAACACGTGCCATGTGAGATAAAAGTTTACAAATAATTATTCAAATAAAATCTGCTCAAGTGCTCGGAGCAACGAGCGATGAGTTTTTAATGATGCTGTAAAATTGCTTAAGAGCAAAAGACCGACGAAGCACAACAAATGCACTTTTTGTTCTTGGGCCGATGACGAATGGAAGTTTGAGTAAATTTATTCCCCACAACCAGATCTCTGCGTTGTATTACAACTCGTGCAACGAATTGCGCAATTACCAATTCTCTTCGCAGGACCGCCACACAAACCACACACAAGACCCTCACTCAATCCAGATTGTTTTATCATCTTAGAATCATCAACAGAAGAATGTGCAAAATCATCAAGACCCTTCTGTTCTTCCTTCAACAAAGAACTTTCTAATTGAGGAATTTCCACTTCAATCTGTCCAGCACCTTCACCAAAATTATTAAGCATAAACTGAGCAATATAATCCACAATTGAAGAAGCCGTTCTTATGGGAGATTGGTTCTCATCAAGTTTTCCAAGAGCTTCATCGTTTCTAACAAAGCCAGCTGGCTCAAATTTCTGATGTCTGAACATTCCAAATAATTCTCCAGCAGGAACTCCATACTGCAAGTTCATAGACATAGACAAAGCCCATGCGTCAATAAGTCCTCTAATTGTAGAACCTTGCTTAGCTATTGTAACAAAAATCTCTCCAGGCTTTCCATCATCATAAAGTCCAATAGTCAAATATCCTTTATGGTCTCCAATTTCAAACTTATGAGTAATTGATTTTCTAGTTTGTGGAAGTGATTGTCTCTCTTGTCGAACAACAACTTCTTTAACAACTTCACGAGCAACAACTTCTCCTTCTGTTTTCTTAGTATTCAAAGGCTGACTTCTTTTAGAATTTTCTCTGTAAATAGCAACAGCCTTCAAACCTTTTTCCCAAGCAAGCATATAAGCATTCATTATTTCTTCAACTGTGGAAGATTCTGGCATGTTCACAGTCTTTGAGATAGCCCCGGAAATATATGGCTGACAGACTGCCATCATCAAGATATGTCCTTTGTAGTTAATAGCTCTTTTACCATTTGCTGCTTTAAAGGCACAATCAAATATCGGTAAGTGCTCTGCTTTTAAATGTGGAGCTCCTTCAATTGTATCTCTCTCATTAATATAAGTAACAATATCGGATGTATCGTTAGTCGTATAACCTAATCTCTGTAATGCCAAAGGAACACTTCTATTTACTATCTTAAGCATGCCTCCTCCAGATAATACTTTATATTTTACAAGAGCAATATCTGGTTCAATTCCAGTCGTATCGCAGTCCATCATGAAGGCAATTGTTCCAGTAGGAGCAAGAACTGTAGTCTGAGAATTTCTAAATCCATATTGTTTACCAAGTTCATAAGCATCACTCCAAGAATCCCAAGATTCATTAACTAAATACCTCAAATCATAAGGGATTTTATTCACATCAATATCCTTCACATGATCTCTATGCATTTTAATTACATCCAACATAGAATCTCTATTTTCATGATAACGAGGGAAAGGTCCTACAACAGAAGCAATTTTAGCACTTGCTTTGTAAGCTTGTCCGCACATCAAAGCAGTAATTGCTGCGGCAACTGCTCTTCCTTCATCAGAATCATAAGGCAGACCAAAACTCATTAACAATGCTCCAAGATTAGCATATCCAAGTCCTAAAGGTCTGAAGTCATGAGAATTGCGAGCAATTCTATCAGTAGGATAAGAAGAACCATCAACAAAAAGTTCCATTGATGTAATGAATCTATCAACGACTTTCTTAAACGACTCAGTTTCAAACTTCCCCTCAGATGTCAAGAACCTCATCAAATTAATAGATGCTAAATTACAAGCACTATCATCTAAGAACATATACTCTGAACAAGGATTAGAAGCGTTGATTCTTCCAGAAATTTTACAAGTGTGATATTTATTTATTATAGTATCAAACTGCATTCCAGGGTCTCCACAAACATAAGTTCCTTCTGCAATCTTATACAAAATATTCTTGGCATTAAAAGTTTCACAAGGAGTTCCTGAAGTAACCATCTTTGTCTGCCATTCAGCTTCTTTTTTCACAGATTCCATGAATGAATCTTGAGCTCTAACAGACATATTACAATTCTGGAAAGCAACGGTAGCATAAGCCTCTCCATTCATTCCACCATCATAACCTTGTTCAATCAAAGCCCACGCTTTCTTCTCCTCTTTTTGTTTTGCTTCGATAAATTCCATGATATCTGGATGGTCAGCATTAAGAATTTCCATTTTTGCAGCTCTTCGAGTCTTCCCTCCAGATTTTATAGCTCCAGCATAAGAGTCATATCCTTTCATAAATGATAAAGGACCAGAAGACTTTCCTCCTCCAGTTAATTTTTCTTTACTGCTTCTCAAAGGAGATCTATTTGTTCCAGTTCCGCTTCCTGCTTTGAATAGATTAGCTTCTGATACTTGAACTTCCATTATAGAGTCCATATTATCTTGTATGCTTTGGATAAAACATGCAGAACATTGAGGTTTATCCATAGTTTTTTCTGTTCTTTTTATAGTATCAGTAATAGAATCCCAAGCATATGCGGAAACTCCTCCAGCATTTTTGTGATATTCTTGTATTCCCGTATTAAACCAAACAGGAGAATTAAACACAGCAAGTTGATGCAAACAAATAGAAGCAATTTCATCTCTCAAGGCATCTGCTTGTTGTTGTGAAAAGTATTTCTGAGCAGTCGCTTGACGTCCAATAAAACGAGAAACTCTTCCTATTATTTTCTCAACCGAATCTTCTCTTTCTCCTTTTGCTTGATCTCCCCAAAAATACTTACTAGCTACAACTTTCAAAGCAAGAGTGCTCCAAAAATCTGGTTTCCTAACTGCTTTCTGTGTAAACACAACTTTTCCTCGATCATCTGTAACATTAACATCTTCGTAAACCCAATTTATGGGATTTCCATACATATCATATTCAAATGGACTTCTTTGATGTGGTGTAAAGAATCTTTCAACAAGACTCGCCCCAAGATTTAACCCATTTCCATTCATATTATTCAATCCCATAAGTCCCTTTGGCTCAACAGCAATCTCTGAACCGATATTAAATTCATTTAACTCTTTTTTATTATTAAATTCCATTATCTTGAAATCAACTCCTTTATCTCTTTCTTAAAATCAGAAATATCGGCAAAATCTCTATAAACAGAAGCAAATCTTATATAAGCAACTTTATCTGCTTTCTTAAGTTCCTGTGAAACAAATTCTCCGATTAAAAAACTCTTAACAGAACTTCCTTTCTTTCTCACTTTGTCTTCAATTCTATTTACCATTTGTTCAATTGCCTCATCAGTCACAGGTCTCTTCTCACACGCTTTCTGTATACCAGCTAAAATTTTTGAACGATCAAATGCCTGTCTTTCACCGTTCTTTTTTAAGACAGCAAGACCTCCCCATTCAACCCTTTCAAAAGTGGAAAATCTTTTTTCACACTTAAGGCATTCTCTCCTTCTTCTTGTTAATGATTCAACATCTCTTTTATCGTTTACTTTCGTTTCCGAGTGCGAACAAAAGGGACATTGCATGACTTATCACCGTTTTAGTAACTGGACAGATACTACAATATATTGTGTCAAACTCTATCGCATAACACAATTAATTGTATATCTTAACAGAAAGATAAAATCATATATTTAAACTTTTATATGCAAAACAATCACAATTAGAATATTTTTTTAAGTTTATAAATAAAAGTTCGTTTATCGTTTGAACTTTTATTTTTTAGTTTCATCAAGATTTTTATTTCTTAATAACATATTTAAACAACTAATTACAAATAAAGAATATGAATCCATTTTTACAAGAAATTCAAGGAATCGCAGACCTTCCAATGTGGTTTTTAGTAATAATAACTATGTGGATTCTTCTGTGGAAAGGTCTCGCTTTATGGAAAGCAGCAAAAAGAAATAGTTCTAATTGGTTCGTAGCTCTTTTAGTAATAAACACGGTAGGAATATTTGAAATATTATATTATTATTTATTCTCAGAAATGAAATTTAACGAAGATAAAAAGAAAATAGAAAATAAAAAAATAGTTAGAAAAGATTTAACAAAACAAAAAGCATTTTTAGATGAATAATTCAAGATAAAAATTTTTGTCCAGTATGCGTAATTTTCTTTAACTCTTCGGCTTTCTGAGATTCATCAAACATTCTTACAACATCTTCATAAGTTACATCGTTATCAGATTTATAGTTACACCAATCGCAATATTTTCCTTCACAAGCAGGCCATTCAGTAGTGGATTCAATCTTTTTTATTAAATCAAGAGTATCCGCTTTTAATTTCTCGAGCTCATTAAAATTTCTTTCGGAAAAAATGTCATGATTAAAATTCAAAAAGTGCCAAACAAGCTTAACTTTGATATCTTTTCCAAATTGTTCTCTTAATCCAATATCATAAAAAGCAAGTTGTCGGTCATTAGCAAAATCTTCTCTTTTTTTCATCGTCTGATTTGTCTTGTAATCATGAACTTCATAAGTTCCATCTTCAGCAATATCTAATCGATCAATATATCCTTGTATTTTGTATTCTCCATTTTCTCCCAATGGAAAAACAATTTTATGTTCAACAGCAATCACATTCTGTTTGAAAGGTTTATTTTTAGTATAATAATCTGTCAAAAATCTAACTCCTTTGTTGTATATATCAATCTCGTCACCATTCTCAATTCTTATTGTATCATCAAACTGACTAGTCCATCTTTCTGTAAAATACTCTATTAGTTCATCGACCACGACTTCATGATATTTGACTTGATGATATAACCACTCTAAAGCCTCGTGAACAACTGTTCCTAAAAATAAAGAAACATGTGTCTGCATGGGTGGAACTTTTTTATCTATATATCTTAACTTGTAAAATTCTGGACAACTCTCATAAAGCCATAGTTTGGAATGTGAGTAACAATTACCATTTGAACTTGACGAACTCCCTTTTCTCATTTGTATTTTGACAATTTAAGTTATAAAAACATTTGCGGTGGTTCAGACTCTCTGTTACTAATAATTCTTAAAAGAATATCATAATTGAAAGGTTTACTCAAAAAGATATCAGTTTCAGATTCTAACTATGTTTGTTTACATCCAAAATCTCCAGAACAACCAAAACAAATAAATAAATACCTCATATTGTTAAAGTTATTATGAACACAAAGTTCAAAAGACACCAAAAAGTGAAATTGATGATAAAACCTTTCAATGAAGACATTGAAGCTTATGAAGAAGAGAATCCAATAATTCAGAAAGGTTCTATCGGTGAGGTAAATATGATTTTACCAAATGGACGTTATCATATTTTAATAAAAAATAAAGAAGGAGAAAAGATAGCATATGTTGTTGCAGACGAGGAAGTTTTAGAAGAAGTCTCATCAAAGAAAAAAGTCGACGAAGAAGATATAGAAAATGTGCAGGAAGAACTAGTAGATGCACATCATAATAAGATAAAGTAAATTAAAATAAACTACTTTCTTTTCTTTCTCTTAAGTATTGCCTTTCTTCTTGACCTTCGAACAATCTTTCTCATGCCTATAAGATGTAGAATTTATTTTTAAACCTATTGTTAAATTAATTTTCCTAAAATTTTAATAAAATAATCAGCATCTTTTTTTGAAACATCATAAGGTAAAGAAATTCTTATTGAACTTTTAATTTCTTCTTTGCTCAGACCTAAAGAAACTAATACTGAATCTTCTTTTTCTTTTTTCGTTTCACAAGCACTTCCAGTAGAAACATAAATTCCTTTATTAGAAAGTTTATACATTAAATCTTCTCCATTTAATCCAGAAAATGAAACAAAAATATTATTGCAAATTCTATCTTTTCCAGAAGCTCCAATAATTTTTCCACCAATTTTCTCAAGTTTAGAAGTCAAATAATCCCTTATTTCAGATACATTAAACCAGTCATTTTTCAAGCTTAATTCAGTTGCCTTCATAAATCCAACAATTCCTGGAAGATTTTCAGTTCCACTTCTAAGATTCCTTTCTTGTCCTCCTCCATAAATAATCGGAGAAAACTTAATTCCATCTCGGACATATAGAAAACCAATTCCTTTTGGCCCATTAATCTTGTGTGCAGAAGTACTCAATAAATCAATATTCCAATCGTGGACAAGTATTTTCATTTTTCCAAAGCTCTGAGCACAATCAGTATGAAATAAAGTTTTTTTTCTTTTGCAAATGTCCCCAATCTTCTTCAAATTTTGAATAGTTCCAAATATATTATTTGTATGTATAATGGACACGAATAAAGTCATATTATCAATATTTTTCTCAATAAAATCAATATCTACAAAACCTTTTTTTGAAACCGGAATCTCAATTATTGAGTAGCCCCATTGTTTGAATAAATTAGCAGTTTCTCTAATTGAAGGATGTTCTATTGAGCTTATCAAAATCTTTTTCTTTTCAGAATTGGTATGGGCAAGTCCTGAAAAAATCCAATTGTTTGATTCGGTTGTCCCAGAAGTAAAATATATCTCGTGAACTTTGGCTCCAATAGCTCTGGCAAGTTTAGTCCGAGATTCAAGCATTATCTTAGAAGCTTTATCTCCAACAACATGGCCAGAACTCGGATTTCCATAATTTTTAGCCATAACTTCATTTATTGCAGAAATAACTTCTTCTCTAACTTGGGTAGTAGAAGCATTATCAAAATATAATTCTTTCATAAAATAGAATACAAAAAAGCCTTTTTATACCTTATAATCTATACTGCTAAATGAGAAAATAATAATTATAGGAACAATTCATAATATGTTTCCCAAGCACAAAAATGAATTCAGAAGAATCATTGAGAAAATAAATCCTAATCAAATTCTTGTGGAGATAGACAGAGAAATTAATCTTAAAAGTAGTCAAATAAAGAAGTATCCAAAAGAAATGATCTTTAGTTATAATTGGGCGGTTAAGAATAATAAGCAAGTTGATGTATTCGACACAAATAGGTATAAACAAATCAAGAAAACTGCAACTAAAAAAGATTTAGATGAAGCTACAAAGATTTTTTTAAAGATGTTTAAGAATTATGATTGGAAACAGATGAACCAAAGGTTGCCCTCAATTGAAGAATACAGAAAAATAGAAAGAAAGGTTTTGAACCTTAGAGAAGTGAATGCACGAAGAAAAGTAATGCTTAGTAATATCAGAAGACTATCAATAAAAAAAGGAAGTATCCTTATTGTAACAGGAGCTAGTCATTTAGATTTCTTTGAAAAGAATATTAAAGGAGCAATTTTTCCTTTTAGACAATGAAACTTCTCTCCTGGAACGTAAATGGCATTAGAGCAGTCATGAAAAACGGATTTCTAAAACAAATTGAAAAAGAAAATGCCGATATAATCTGTTTTCAAGAGACAAAAGCTCATCCAGAGCAAGTAGACAAATTATTCCAAGATTATCCTTTTCACGTATGGAATCCAGCAGAAAAGAAAGGATACTCTGGAACTGTAATATTCAGCAAAATAAAACCTCTGTCAATAAAATTTAGCAAAGATTTATTAGACGACCAAGAAGGTAGAGTAATAGTAGCAGAATTTGAAAATTTCTTTTTAGTAAATGTTTATACTCCGAATTCTCAAAGAGGCTTAACAAGATTAAAACACAGGCAACAATGGGACAAAGAATTCTTAAGAATGTTGAAAAATCTTGAGAAGAGCAAACCAATTATTTTTTGCGGAGATCTCAATGTAGCTCACAGAACAATAGATATTGCTAGACCTAAAGAAAATCAAAAAAACGCAGGCTTTACAATTGAAGAGCGTTTAGGATTTGATGAGCTTGTCAAAAATGGATTTATAGACACATTTAGATTCACACACAAAGACGAAAAAAATCACTACACTTGGTGGAGTTATATGCATAACGCAAGAGAAAAAAATATAGGATGGCGAATCGATTATTTTTGCATTTCCGAATCCCTAAAAAAATATATAGTGAAAGCAGAAATCCTCAAAGAAATTTATGGAAGCGATCATTGTCCAATTTCTCTTTCCATAATTTCAAAGTAATCTTTTCACAAACTTACTTAATTGCGCAATCAGAAAGAATAGTAAGCTCATCAAGATTCTTTACACCATAATGTATTTGGCTTCCTATTTTCCATGCTGGAACTCCTCCAGCAGGGCATTCGTCTACATTCAAGCATGAAACTATATTTAAGAAACGAGAAGCGTCTTTACCAAAATGTTCCAATTGTTTATCACATTCAGGACAAGTAGATGACTTGTAAAATGTAGATTTGTCTCCTAAACATTGCGCAAGTTTTAGCTTTTCATCTTCTCCAAGCACAAAACCTGTTGTTTTAGAAAACCAATCAGAAAAGAAATATAATCCAAAGACTATAAAAATTAAAACTACAAAAGTAATGATGGTCCTTAATTGTTGTTCCATAATCAACAGATAAGATGGTTCTATAAAAACCTTACACATCAATTTATAAATAGAGAACATTTCAATAAAACATGGTATTAGGTTTAGTTTTAGGAATAGTTTTGGTAATAGCTATAATTATGTTCACATACTATTATAATAGACTCGTAACTTTAAGCAATGAAATTGACAATTCTTTATCTCAGATAGATGTTCAATTAAAAAAGCGTGCAGATTTAGTTCCAAACTTGCTTGAATCAGTAAAGGGTTACATGAAGCACGAAAAGGCAGTCATAACTGAGGTTACAAATGCTCGCAAGGCCCTTATTGGAGCAACAACTTTACAGAAAAAAGTCCAAGCAGGAAGTCAATTGGAATCCGCTTTAAAATCAATCTTTGCAATTGCAGAGAATTATCCCCAATTAAAGGCGAGCGATACTTTCGTTCATTTACAGCAAGAATTATCAGCAGTAGAGGATAAAATTGCATATGCTCGTCAGTTCTACAATGATTCAACTTTGAGTTACAACAATGCATGCACAACATTCCCAGGAACTTTGTTTGCTAAAATATATAATAAACAAGCAAAGAAATTTTTACAAATAGAATCAGTAGACAGAAAACCTGTCAAAGTTAAATTTTAGATATTATTTATATTTTGGATTATTCCAGACCATGACTATTTGACTTCCTGTTTCTGCATCAATTCCAGAATCAATAAATCCATTTTTTCTAAAGAAGATGGCCTCGTCATATCCATTAGCTCTCAAGTCAATAAGTTCCAAATTAGGAGTAGATTTGACATAATTTAATAAATTTGATCCAATCCCTCTTCTATGTAAAAAAACTTCCATTAAACCAATATAACAAACTTGTCCCTTGCAAAGGTAATTCTCATAACCATCATAATTTTTGAGAATTTCTCGACTAACGACCTTTCCCCCAAAATCAACTAAATCTTCAGAATCTCCCGATTCAAAAATCTTAGATATTGCTCCAATGTTTGTTCCAGGTTGAGTAAGATAACAAATAGCATAACCTAATATATTTTTTTCATTTTTCCCTACAAAATATATGTGACTTTCTTCGTTACAAAAATCTGGATCTTCTAAAGAAAATGTAAAACAATATTTTCTTTCTTTATCTTGGTTTCGCATATTTTTAAAATGTTTTCTAACATTTTCCAAATCTTGTCTACGTATTTTCCAGTTTTTCATTTTTTTCATAAAATTCTACGTACTTAAATTATTTACGAAAGATATTTATAATAGAAGTCTTCAATATAGAGATGAAAAAGAGCATGATTATCGCAATATTAATTTTGCTTTCAGTTTCTTTTGTTTTAGCAGCAGGATCATCAACAGGAGGAACGCAAAATACAACTCCTACTCCATCCTCACCTCCAACTCAAGTATCAAGAGCAGAAGCATGTGAAACAATAGACACGCCTAAAGAAAGAATTCTATGCAGATTTAAAATTTCAGAATCAGAAAGAGAATCTTACAATCAAAGGTACAGCGTCGTAGAAGAAGCATGTAGAGGAAGCGATAAAGAAGCTCAATGCACACAGCTATACCGAAGATTAGCACCTTGCTATAAAGAAAACGATGCTATAAAATCAAAAAAATGTATGCTCAAAGAATCTGGAATAAATCCAAATCAAGGAGGAACTTTTAGAGCAGCACCTAAAGAAGCAAAAAGAAATTATGTTGTTGCACAACTTTACAATTTACAAGAAAGAATTGAAGATCTTCATGAAGAGGGAAAAATAACAGATGAAGACGCAACAGAAATAGTAAGTAGAATAATAGAAATCAAAAGAATGATCCTAAACGGCTCTCCACGATCAGAGATTGTGTCAAAAATGCAAGAATTTAAACAAAAATTTGGTGAAGTTATGTCAGGAGTTACAAATGAATAAAACTATAATTTGGATTATTATTGCAATTATTGTAGTCGGAGGAATATTTTTGCTTGTCGATTCAAATGAAACTCTGATAAATGAATCTAACTCTCAAGTTGATGATATAGACCAGTTATCAGAATCTGGAAGAGTAACAAACACAAACGAAAATATTCTTGCAGAAATAGATGAAGCTATAAACTATTTAGATTAAACAAAGTTTATATAATAAATTAGTATAATTTTAAGATGGTAGAAAGAGTATCATTTCATGACGAAATAAGAAGAAATAAAATAAAATCTTTCTTTCTTGCGATAATCATCGTGGTTATTTTTGCAGTAATTGGATATGTAATTTCTCAAATCTATGCTCCTGAGTCTTTATTCTTTTTCCTTATCTTAGCAATAATAGCATCTATCTTATACACACTTATTAGTTATTATAATGCTGATAAAATTGCATTAGCATCTGTAAAGGCAGTCTTAGCATCTCCAGTTCATCACAGGCAACTAATAAATTCAGTTGAAAACATGGCTCTTGCCTCTGGTCTTCCAATTCCCAAAATTTGTGTTATGAAAGGTTCACAGATAAACGCCTTCGCATCTGGAAGAAGTCCAAAGCATTCAGTAATATGCTTCACAGAAGGAGCATTAGAAAAGTTAAACAAGCAAGAGTTAGAAGGAGTAGTTGCGCATGAGATGTCACACATAGCAAATTATGATATAAGATTTATGACATTTACAGCAGTAGTCATAGGAATGATTTCTATAATTTCTGAATTATTCCTTAGAAGCTTATGGTTTTCAAATTCAGATAGCCGAGACAAAAAGAATGGTGTGTTGTTGATAGTAGGAATCGTTTTAGCAATTTTAGCACCCTTTTTAGCAAATTTAGTTTCTTTAGCTATTTCAAGAAAGAGAGAATTTACGGCAGATGCGACAGGAGCAAAGTTCACTCGTTATCCTAAAGGTCTCGCAGATGCATTAAAAAAGATAAAATCTGAAAATTTATCTCCAAGCGATAATCATAGATTTCCAAAAGCAGTGGCTCCTTTATTTATCAGCGATCCATTCAAAAAGAAATTTACAAGTCTATTTTCAACACATCCGAGTATAGATGATAGAATTGCAAAGCTCAATGCAATGTAAAGTTCTTTTAATTCCTTAAATCACAGAAAAATTTATAAAGAAAAGCACCCTATGATTTACATGAGTAACGAGATGCGAATAAATTTGAGTTTTTGGCATTTCATTACTATTAAGTCCAGCGTAATTTAGTGTTGCTTAAAATAAATTCTATATCCATACCAAAATGAGCGACACTATACAAAAACTGCAGTATGAAACATCACGGGATTATCTTAACAGGCAGCCCTGTGTCATAGCCCTTAGAAAATCAAATCTCCCCTTAATAATTAAATCAGAAGCAGAACAGTTCATAAATAGAAACATACTTTTAGATTGCGGAAGAGTTCCTCCGAATTGTCTTAAAGCATTTCTAATAAATACAGCAAAGAAAATGTGTTTAAGTAAAATAATTCCTGATATTAAACAACTATTTAGATCACAAATAGGTTATTATGGATATTACTTAGATAATGGGAATCTCAGACATATTGATATGTTGTATAACTCTATGCAATCCAGATAAATCTTTTATCATAAAATCTGGCTTCATCTTTTCAACTTCTTCTTTTGAAGACCATGCTATCTTATTGCAAACAATTACGCTATAGCATCCAATCTCTCTTGCGACAAGAACATCTTCATCTTTGTCTCCTACATATATTATTTCTTTAGGAGACAATTTATACTTTTTACACAGATTCCTTATCGCATGAATTTTATCAGTGAAATGATCAGCTCCATATACCCCATCAAAGAAATTAACTTCTATTTTTTCTAGTATTCTTTCAATAAATTCAGTAACATTATTTGAAACTATTACTTTTCTACAATATATTTCTTTTACAGAATAGAAGTTTTTTGCTAAATTTATCCTTTCATATTCATTCACAAAATCATTTTCTATGGCTTTAGCAACACTATTTACCAAATCTTTTTTTATTCCAGCAATAGACAAGTAATCTCTAAGCGGAGAGTTTCCAAGAGTTTTTAGAAGATTTGTCGTAAAAGAGATATTAAAAGTAGCAAAATGTTTTCTGAGTATTTCCACAATTAATTTTCTTGTATCTGCTAAAGTTCCATCAAAATCAAAGATAACAAGCTTAATATTATTATCATCTTTAGCAAACAAACTCTTAAAGAAATAAGACATTATCTATTCCTTTTAACGAAGCTATCCACAAAATCTCTTGAGCTACTTCTATCTACAATTCTCTTAACTTCCCAAAAACCTGTCTGACCATCCTTTTCAGTTTTAACAATATTTATTGCTTTTTTTCTAACCGAATCAGAAAGTAGAAGTTTCATCATAGCTACTTGGGCTATTCTTTTTCCTAAACTTATTATATTTCCAGCAGACGTAAAATGGAACTTATTATTCTCAATTTCACTTATAATATCTCCATCACTTATTCCCAAACCAAATGATATTTTCTCATTATATAGCCTATTATGCTCTACAAAAAGAGACTCAATTCTTTTAGCAGCGTTTATAGCTAAATTCTCATTATCTGCGATTCTTGTTAATCTTGGAGAGAATAGAATTATTTTGCATTCTCCATCAATATAAATCTTAGCTCCAGTTTCTTGAGCTATTGACAATGCAGAATTTATGGTTTGTGAAACATAAGCAGAATTTGTAGTATTAGAAACTCTTACTGCGAGAACAATTGCGCGTTCTCTAATTCCTTGATGAGATCCAGCAAAAGGATTTACTGCTGGCGTTTGGAATGGGGTTGTAATCTGAGGATTTGCAAAAGAAACAGGTTTTGTTGTAACAGCTGTAATATCTCTTAAACCAGATTTTGTTGGTGTATTAGTTGGTTTCCATGAAAGTGAACTCGTAACTGAAGATGAAATTCTTGAGTCTTTCATATCATCTTTCTTTATAGGACTTTCCAAGACTGGTGACTTTTTGACTTCCCAGCCAGAAAGCGCAGAGCTCTCAGGAGTGCTTGAAGTAACCGAAGGTTTATTCTTCATTCTTACTCTAATTTGCACAAAAATAACTATAAATACAAACAATAGAGCAATTAAACTCCAAATAAAAGGATCTGTTAAAGTATTAACCAAATCCTGTTTCAAATCTGCGACCTCAACTATTCTACCAGTCAAAAAAGTATTTCCAAGACTCTGACTTTCTCCTTTTTCTAAAACTGAAATAGAATAAGTTCCATCCGGAGCTCTCAATGTAAACTTTTGAGTTTCTCCTACTTTTAAATTAAGTTGTTTAACTTCAACATGAGATCCAATAGTAATTTCTAATGGTCCTGCATATTCTGCATTACCGATATTGGTTACAATTAAAGAGTCATTTATCAAACTTGTTTGAATCTCTGGAGTTTCAGCAAGATAGAAAAGTTTTCTTTTGGTTTCAGACCCAATAGTTGCTACAACACTCCAATATCCTGGAGTATTATTCAAAGAGAAAGGAACTTTCTGATTTTCTCCATATTTGATTACTTTCTTTATGAACGGAAGTCCATTTGGTTCAGAAATAACCACACTTACTTGTCCAGTAATAGAATCTCCCGCTTGATCACGAGCATCAATCAAAAAAGAAAATTTTTCCCCTGGTTTTATGTTTTCTTTTTCAGCAATTATCTCTACTTTGTCTAATACCTGAAGAACTTTTACATCATGGCTTTGAATGCCCAAATTGAGTTTTTTACCAGTATTGTCTGCATCGTAAACAGAAACAATAACATTATGGACTCCAGACTTTACATTTTTAGGAAGGGTCAGAGATAAATTAAAGATTCCTTCTGAAACAGTTCCAGATTTATACAAATTTAAAGATGTAATAAATACTTCAATAAATCCATTTAATGGAGCATTACTTTCTTTTATAGCCTTGCCTGAAAGAATGATAGAATTTCCTGGTTTTAATTCGTCAAATTCTAAATCGCTTTCAACATTAATTTTTTTTGACATTTTAAATGAGGAACTTGAAAATAAATCCCCATTATAGCTTGCTCTTAAATTACAAGCTTGAGATACATTTCTCAATTGAGGAGCGAGTAATTGAGTCTCAACCTGAAATGGTTTCTCAACATTCGCCTGAGTAGTAATAAATTGGTTAAAAACAGCAATAGTCAAATTACTTCCACAAATTAAGTCTACAGTATAATGTCCGCTCGCAGAACTTGTTGAAATTACATTAGTATTCGCATCAAGAAAATCCCCATAATTATAGACTGTTTGGAGAGGCTCAATGAACACTCCAGCACTACATAAAGATACGGCGAGAAATGTCGCCAAAACAGTTAAAATCATCACACCAATTTTCATATAGAAAACAAGATGATATTGTATATAAACTTTATTTATCTACAAACATAACTTCTCTTGGTTCCAAACCATTTTGGTTTAGTTCAGAATCAGATATTTTACTTCTTATTTTGCTTCCAAACTGGTCTGCAAAGTAAAGTTCTCCATCCTTTTCTCCTAAAAACAAAGCAACATGAGTGTATCCAGCTCCAGAACTTCTGGCTTTATCGTTATATCTGCTTGAAGGGTTATAAATTCCAAGAAGCATACCTGGTTTTAACTTTCCTTCTTTTGATAATTCTCTCAAATCCTCGTAAGATTGAACTCTAATCTCTTCAACCCCTGCACTATTTCTAAGATTCCAAGCGTCTCCTGAGGGGTAATATAAACCAAATAAATCTTTCGCAGATAATCTGACATATCTTGAACAATGCGTGCTTGGAAGCGTCACAGAGTCATAAACTGGTCCTTCAGGAACTTCTCCTTGATAGATAGATTCCAATCCTCTTTCAATACTAGTTTTATCAACATAATCTCTTCCACCTTCAAATTTATTTTTTATTTGAGCACAAGCTATAACTCCTAACAATCCAGCAAGAGCCCATATTCCAGCAGCTCTTTTATTGTTTTTTGTCATGAAATAAACCCATAAAATTAATATTTAAATCTTTCTAATTATGTCTTTAATAAGTAGTAACATTATTAAATATTATATCTATAACTTCTTTCGTATAATATAAATTATTTTTAGGAGGACTATATTGTATATATCTTAGATAGTTATCTCTAATAGTGCTGGCTTCTTCAACTCCCATTTCAGTTACCAATGTTTTCTTTCCTTTCTTTCTGTCTTTTTCTACATCTGCTAAATCATCTTGAATTTGATAGGTAATTCCAATTATTCTACCATAATTACAGAATTCTCTGCGTCCTTCCTGATTCTCTCCACCCACTGTCGCTCCGATGCGGGTAGCTAATCCGGCAAGTAAACCAGTTTTTCTATCATACATTTCAATATATGGTTTTGCTTTAGGACCCGTTTTATTTACAACACCGAGATTATCTTCTAATTGACCATTCATCATTCTTTCTTTAGTATCGCTAATTAATCTTAAAACTTCTAATTTATCCTTATCACTTAGCACACTATGATGAACTGCGAGGTCTGTGCGAGTTATCTCTTTTAAAAACACATACCTTGCAAGCATATCTCCGAATTTACTATGGCATGACTGAATTCCTCTTCTTTGATTATCACAATCATCCATATCATCATAAACTAAACTTGCAACATGAGCTAATTGAACTCCTGCGGCCAAATCAACAGAATCCTTAAATTCAACACCGTAATCTCGTGCAACTGCCATTGTCAATAGAGGTCTCCACAAAGCCCCAGGTCTTTCAAAAAGAGTATATCTTGTAGCTTGATTTATCCTAGTTTCGGAAGAATTGCCAGAAACATCAGGTATAAATTGATCAAGAAATTCAAGAACAACTTGTCTCATTGTCCCAACATTACTTATATGCATAACTTTATCCTAAAAGCTCAATTTTTAAACCTTCGCACAATGAAGTAGAATATAATTTACGAATAATTTATAAAACACTTAGTCATTCAGAGAATATGAAAATTTTAACGTTGCATTGCGACTATATTCGTTTCAAAGCAGTAAAAAAAGCATTCAAAGACGCTCCAGAAATATCAGAAAAAGAGAAAGAGCAACATGAAGTAAAAGAATGCTTGGTTGTCATAACTTCTATAGAACAAGGAGATTCTTCAGATACAGTAAAACAATTAGTAGAAGCAGTAAAAAAGACAGCATCTGAAGTAAAGACAGATAATATCGTTCTTTATCCTTACGCACATTTATCATCAAATTTAGCAAAACCACAAACAGCCCTAGAGCTTCTAAAAGAATCAGAAGCACAATTAAAAAAAATATTCAAAAACATAACAAGAGCTCCATTCGGATATTACAAAGAATTTGAATTCAAATGCAAAGGTCATCCTCTCTCAGAACTAAGTAAGTCGTTTGTTTCAGCAGGAGAAATAACTTCAAAGAAAGGACAAAGCAAGGGCGAAGTAGCAGTTGATCCAAAAGAAATAGAGCTTCTTGTAAAAAGGTTATCAAAAAATACAATGTCTGCATCAAGAGGCAAGAATGACTTAAAGAGCAATGTAGAAATTGGCAAAGAACTTGATATTTATTTAGTGAATGAAGTAGTCGGACAAGGTCTTCCTTTATTAACTCCATATGGCGCAACAATAAAAAGAGAAATAGAACGATTCGCAATAGATGAAGAATTGAGAAGGGGTTATTTACATACTTCAACTCCAGTGATGGCCAAAAGCGACTTATACAAAGTCTCTGGACATTGGCAACACTATCAAGATTCGATGTTTTGTATAAATGTAGGAGATGAAACTCTCGCATTAAGACCAATGACTTGCCCATTTCATTTTATAATTTACAAGAGTAAACCTCGAAGTTACAAAGACTTACCTTTAAAATATGCAGAAATGGCGAGTTTATTCAGAAGTGAACAATCTGGAGAATTAAGAGGACTAACTCGAGTAAGACAATTCACTTTAGCAGATGCACACATAGTTTGCAGAAAAGACCAAGTAGAACAACAATTCAAAGAAGTAGTTGAATTATTGAATTTCACAATGTCTAAATTAGGTGTCAAAGATATTTGGTATAGATTCTCAAAATTGGATCCCAAAGACAAGAAAAAATACATAGATAATCCAAAAATGTGGGAAGAAGCACAGACAATGATGAAGAAAATATTGGATAAATTAAAGATAAAATACAAAGAAGCAGAGGGAGAGGCAGCATTCTACGGACCAAAACTAGACTTACAATACACAGATGTTTATGGGAAAGAAGATACTCTTCTAACTGTTCAAATAGATTTTGCACTTCCAGACAGATATGACATGACTTACACAGATGAGCATGGAAAAGAAGTTCGTCCAGTTGTAGTTCATAGATCTTCTACTGGAGCAACAGAAAGATTAATGGCGTATCTTCTTGAAAAAACTCAAGGAGCTTTACCTTTATGGTTATCACCTAGGCAAGTAAGAATAATTTCATTCACAGACAGAAATAACAAAGCGACAGAAAAATTAGCACATGAATTAAAAGAAGCAATTCCAAATTTAAGAATAGACACAGACACTCGTTCAGACACAGTTCAATCAAAAATTCGAGACGCAGAGATGTTAAAGATAAATTACATAATAGTTATAGGTGACAAAGAAGAAGAAAATAAAACACTTGCAGTAAGACCAAGAGGAAACAAACCTCAATTCGGAATAAAGAAAGATAAATTTATTGAAGATTTAAAAAAGGAAATAGGAATTTAAACAAAAATTTGTTAATAATTAGATATATAAGGAATAATTTAGTACAAATATTTAATGAACGTCATAATTGATTATTTTTTATGCGCCGTAATCAATTATGCGAAGTCTAAATTTCTTACATCATCTTCTAAATTATTCTAAGATTTAACAATTATAAAACAAATCTTTATATATCATTTAATCAATATTTTGTTATAAAAAAGAGCTAAAATGAAAATACAACCATACGTTCAAAAATTAGAAAATTCTTCCAAGTATAAAAAATTCAAAGAAGAGTATTCAGACTCATTTGTAGTTGCAGGATTCTTCGTATTAGATTATGAAACAGGAATAAACATACACCAAATAGACTATTATGTTCCATCAAATAAAAAAGTCGCGGCTTTCAATTTAGATGGAGAAGTAGAAGTTCGTCTTTTAGACATGATGCAGAAAGAGAAAGTTCCTGAAAAATTGGACTTGAAAACAAAGATAGACCTTGATGCAATAAAAGGAATTTTAGAAGATGAAATGAAAAATAGAAACATCACAGAATCTGTAAAAAAATGTGTTGCCGTAATTCAAACTTTAAATGGTAAGAAACTATGGGTTTTAAACTGCGTTCTATCTGGTATGGAAATACTAAAAGCCCATGTGGATGACGATTCTCGCACAATTCTTAAAATGGAGAAATCCTCAATGCTGGATTATATAAAAAAATTACCTGGAACTGGAAAAGCTCAACAACAAGTCCAAATTAAACTAAACAAAGAAGAAATAGCAAAACAAATTGAACAATTAGATAAATTAAAAGAACAGTTGCAAAAAGAACAGGTGAAAGCATCAGCAGAAGAAAAAATAGATTAATTTTTATTGTCCCAAATTTGCTTAGTATATCCTCTCTTTTCAGCATTCTTTTCTGTAAATCCCAATGCTGAACGAACGGCAATAACTTTTTTTCTTGCCAAAGAAACTTCAGCTGGTTTGCTTAAGCATTCTATTTCTAAAAACCATCCAAGATTCTTTACATTATTCAACTCAATATTTACTCCAAATTTGGTTTTATATAGATCTGTAATTTTTTCTTTATGAAGCCATTTTCTAAATCCAAAGTTTTCTATAAGTTCAAAAAAACCAGCAGTATCGGATATTTCAAACTGCACTTCTTTTTTTGCATGAACTCCTGAAATGTAGCTATGTCTTGTTTTGAAATTAACTTCCTTTATTTTTCCCTTATCGCGAACACGCAAAGATTTTTCAGGATAGTTAAAATATTCCAAAGAATAATAATCATCTTTCTTTTTTTCTTTTCCTACAAATTTAGCAATTTTTTTTATTTTCTCTCTGATAGAAGAGACTTCAATATCTTTAAGAGGAATTTTAGATTCAACTTCAATCCAGCTCATCATCTACTCCATCTATAATTATCAAATTTAATAACCCTATTTGCATATACTGAAAAGTAAAATTAGATTAATAAATCTAATGGACTAAGTAATAATTGTGTAGGCAATTTTAGGATAAGTTGGTTCACAAACAGTACTTTTTTTACCAACTACTGGAGAAACCGTTATTTCAGTAGGCAAATAGTTTATGGGAGCCATTACAGCTTCGACAGTAGAATGTTCAAAAATTGACTATAATCTGTAGTAATTGAAAATCCGACATCTGTTATATCTATAGGATTTTCAACTTTTTCATTTCCCAAATTATCTTTAACAACAAATCTCAAACCAGTTATATCAGCTCTTCCAGAACCTCTTTTTACAAGAATATCTGCTTCATAAGAATTATTTCCATCTTTATATGCGCAAACAGCAAAAGTTTGACAATTAACTAAACTCAAATCAGTAGTAAAACAATCAGAGCCAGTTATTCGCTTATCTGTTTTCATTGTTTTGCTCGCAAAAACCCATAACAAAGATACAGCAATAACAACTCCAAGAGTAATCAAAGCAATAGATAAAACAGGAGCTAATCACTTTCTTCCCAAATCTCCATTTTCCATTAAAACAAATTAATCGTTCCAGACTTATAAATATGATAAAAAAACAAAATAAATTGCAATTATGCACAAACTATTGGAGCAGCAAACACTTCGCAAGTTCTAACTTCTGCAGGATTAGATCCCACAACAACAGCTACCTTCATCTTAGAAGCTGTGAATGTTCCAATAGTGGTTAAAGTTTCAGTTACTGTTTCCAACTCCTGAACAGTTGGGCCACCCACAGAGAATATTTGTGTAGCACCCCTATCATCCTCTAAAATTACTTTAAATTCTTGAAAACTACCAGCACCAGAATCTCTCTTAACAATTACATCATAAATACCATTCGTGGTACTAGGGGTGCAACTTACAGGTGAAGCCTTAACATTGAAACATTCAGTCTTAATTTCTCTTGCAGATTTATCTATTGTTGATTGAACAACAGACCAAATAACAGCAACTCCAACAATTACTAGAAGAACTATAAGGACATTCGCTACAACTTCGCTTACTCCTTTCTTATTATTAAACGTCATCATAAACCCCCTTTTCACAGATGATAAGATTAGGGGATATATAAAGATTATCTAAATTGCAGAAAAGTTAAATATAAATTCTATTATTTATATATTTCAAATGATTTAAGGATGTGCAAACCAGAATTCAGGAATTCCGTTTTTGATTCCATCAAATTTCACAAATCCAAATCTCTCAAACTGTATAACTGAATCTTTTTTCAATTTTAAAACAGCTGGTTCAACAAGACCTTCAATCCAGTTTCCTTCTACCATTAAAACTCGAGCAGGAACGCCATCAGAAACCCATTGTATTTTGGGGATTTTCTTATTTTCGATAGAAGTTACATCGCTCATATCACCAATTTTAATATTGAATAAATGTATCAATCTAACTTCTTTTCCTTTATGAGAATTAAAATCCTTTCCTGAAATAGTAAGGTTATTTCCAATCTTCACAACTCGAGTTTCTTCAGGTTTGTTTGGATGTACTGGTACAGAAATCCCTGAAACTGTAGGCATATTTTTCAAATTCAATCTTACAGAATCTTCAACAAATGAATATCTTCCAGAACTAGAATCAATTATCTGTCTGTTTATTGCATACAAAGCTTCAATGGGGACAACAATATCTTGTTTATTCAATCCAATTCTTTTTACAAACTCGCGAATTGATTCTTTAAGTATGCCTCTTCTAGCTAAGCTTTGAACACTCCAAGTTCGAGGATCATCCCATCCAGAGAATTGACCAGAGACAACTTCTTTTTGAGCTTTAGATTTTGATAATTTCGCTCCAACACCTTCAAGTCTAACAAGTCCAGTGTGTATCAAAATAGGATGTTTCCACTTAAAAATGTCCCAAATATATTTTTCCATATCGCTCTCAATCATTAAGTCATTTCCTCTTATAATGTGAGTAATTCCAAGCAAATGGTCATCAACTGACCAGCACATCTCAAGTGTCGGCCAAACTCTATATTTTTTACCAACTCTTGGATGCTCTCTATCGGCAATTCTAAACAAAACTCTATCTCTAAAAGCTGGATTTGGATGTTGCATATCTGTTTTTATTCTTAAAACTGCATCTCCTTCTTTTACTTGTGGTTTAAAAAGTTCCTTCCATCTTGCAATTTGAATTCCTTTTGGATATTGCCTGCAAGAACACTCTTGACCTTTAGCTCTGTTTTCTCTCAAAATTTCAGCCTTACAATAGCAAACATAAGCCTTGTTTAGTTCAATTAACTTTTCAGCATATTCATAATATATTTCTAATCTGTCAGATTTGTAATAAGTTTTTTTCACATTAATTCCAAGCCACTCAATAGCTTGAGGGATTAAATCGTAGGCCTCTTTCATTAGTGGTTTCTCAACACTTCCAATAGTATCATCCATCACTAAAAGAAGATCTCCAGAATATTTTTCAGCATAAAGTGCATTCAACAAATAAGTTTTTGTATTTCCTATATGCATTGCTCCAGAAGGAAAAGGAGCCATTCTGAAAACCATTTTCTTACTCACAGGAGAATCAGGAATTTCAGAAAGTTCATAATCTTGCTTGTTCTCTTCTTTCTTCACAATATTTTCGGCAGTAGCAAAAAGTTCAGCTCTCTGCTTATCATTTAAATTATTAACTTTCTTAACAATTTCATTAATTTCATTCATAACCAGAGGAATTTCTTTCTTATCTAATCCATGTTGGAATAGTTTAGGCAATATTCTTCCTGTATCGGCTTTGCCATGAGCTATAGCATTTTGCAAAGTATAAGCCAAAATTTCTTTTGATAGATCTTTCATACATTGTGACATAAATCTTGTTATTTAAAACATTTTACAACTCAAAAAGCTTTTAAAGATACTACTTTAAAGAAACACCATGGACGAATACGAAGAATTAGTTTCTCCAAACAAAGGAAAACCAGTAAAAAGAGGAAAAGCGCAGAATTACGGACGAAGATTAAGATTGGCTTGCGCTACATTTCCAATTCTAGGAACAAACAGACTTGTAGAACTAAAAAGGAGTCCTAATAAAAAAATCTTAGGAGACCAATGGATATTTTTTCTTTCCGAACATGCTAAGCATGAAGATAACGAAATAATTAGCACTTTAAGAAGAGGAGTTTATGAGGAAGTAAATTATAAATTTAGACGAGATTTCTTAGAATGTCATAAAGAAGGTTTATTAGATATATCTTATGAAGGAGCAAACGAAATATTCTACTGGTCTGTTGGGCTTTTTGTTGTTCCCATAAGAAGTATTGGATTACTTAAACCAGATGGAAAAGAGATAATCGAAATAAGAGAAAGAAACATTGATGAAGTGTTTTGTGAAACAAAAAAATCAGATTCTATTTACAAAGGGTTCAGACCAAATAGTTTTTTAAAAATTTTAGAACAAGATACAAGAAATATATTATATACTTACAAAGATTGGCTTAAACACCATAAAATTTAAATCAATTTTTTTTCAAGAGCAATTAATCTTTCAAGAATCTGTTCTATTTTATACTCTGTATTTTCAAGTCTCCATTTCAAATCATCACTATTAGATTCTTTTTTTATTTCATTAACAGATTCAATTTTATCCTTAATATCATTAGAAACACCAATAGCTGAAAAATTTCCAAAAAAATCACTAACAGAGCTTTCTTTTTTCTCAATCTGTTCTTCGGAAGACTTATCGTTTTTTAAAGTAAAATCTATTTCATCAACTTCTTCTTTTTCAGGAAACTTAACAAGTCCCTTTCTTTGCATTTCGGGAAGATCCAAAACATTTCCACCCCTTGAAAAAATAGACATAAGAAATGGAAGTCTAACAATTATTTAAATATGCGTTTATGGATAAGTCTGGGTGTTAGAAAATAGTCTTCAGAAATGCCACATTAAATAATTCTAAATAAAAATTTATGAATAATTAAGATATCTATAGATACTATTTTAAATAAACATTGCCTCTTAATAACTATAAAAGATGGCCTATGATAAAATACACACTTTAATAGCGACTATAAGTCCAGAAACTTATTGTGATGAAAAAGATGGACTTGTAGAGAAAGTAAGAAAGGCAACTTTCGAGAAAGGTTATGGAGAAGCCTCAAAAATAGCAAAACCAATAAAACCAAAAGAACTCCCACTTTACAGCTACGACGAAGCAAAAAAAGATGCAATGGGTCTATGGGGACTAAAATCTCCAATAGAACAACACTCTTTAACTTATGATTCTCCTGCAGAAGGTCTTGAACCAATATATTTTTGGATTCTTGATTTTCTAAATGGTCCATACAAAAATATAGAAAAATTAGTCGACAACTTTCAGTCTTCTCCTGGATCTGGGCATTTTTCAGAACTTCAAGGAAAACTTACTCAAATGCAACAAGAAGTAGGAAGAACTATGGGAAATGTAAATACAGTAATAAAATCAATACTAAATTTAGTCTACGATTTAAAAGAATTCAAGTTAAAACTTGCACCATACAAGGAATACAAAGAAGCGAAAGACGCTCAAGAAAAATTTAATAAACTTTTAGCATTAAAACAAGTATGGCTTGACAATGTAGATATAAGAAAAGGACGAGGAAGTATTAACGCACTTTCATCAGGAGAGTTAGATTTCGTAACTTTAAGAGACGCGTTTATGGCGGCAGAGAACATAGAGCAAATAAATAAACTTGATTTAAACGAGAGAATAAAAAGAATACTTATTCAAAGAGCTGAAGAATTTTTCAGATGGATAGGTGAATCTCAAAAATCCTTAGAACAAAGATATAGATTAGAGAAAAATTATCTAAAATCTCAACATGCAAATTTGAAACTCTATATGGAGTGGATTAGACCATATTTAGTCGCAGCACAAAAACTACAAAAAAATGTTGAAGGTTGGGAAAAAAACATAGATGCTCGTTTAGTGACTGCTTTTAACAGCACAATATTTGAACTAGTATTATTAGCGACAGCAGATTATGATTTGAATGATGATGTCTCTTCTGGGCTACTTCCAAATAATCTTAAAGATATAAAAACAAGAGAATACAAAAAAGTATTGATAGTAGAATTAGACTTTAGAAGTATCCCTCAGAGAGTTTCACAAAGGGGAGACTGGTCATTTGGAGGAAAAACAGATATAAGATTTACAAGTTATGCTTTAAACAATGAAGAACTGAATATATTAAAAAAAGAATTGGACAAAGACGAGATAAATTTAGTAATGGGTTTAATTGAAGGTGCAAACGAAGAAAGTATGAAAGAATTTGAAAAAGATATAAGCGAGCTTCTCTCAGATGGTGAAGAAAAGAAAGGAAGAAATGAAGAAATGAAAAAAGAAGAATACAAATCTGAAGATACAAATCCATTTAGTGCCTTATTCAAACCATTATTCGATTCTTTTAAGCCAAAAAACAAAGAAGCTCCTAAAACAAAAGATCCTTCAAAGGGAATATTACCAGATAATGAATATGAAAAAATAGCTCGTTCACAAGCAGCAATCGGTGCAAGAGAATCTTGTTTTACAGTTTTTGATGTTTACAAAAAATCCCACGGCATGCCTTCTCATGTAAGTCACTTTGATATACAGTAAATTATTTTAAGCCAATATTATTATAGACACATGCCAAAAATAGTAGAAATTAAGAAAATAACTAAAGAAATAAAAGAAGTCAAACCAGAAAAGAAAGAAGACTTAGAAGAAGAAATAGAGGGGGAAGAACTTGAAAATTTTGCAGAATTTATCTCTGGAAGACGAAGAAATTTTTCATCAACATTAGCGCAGTCAGAAATTTCATCTAATCCAGAAGTTAGAACATCAAGAGTAGCAAAAGAAGACGAAGAAGAAGTAAATTTCAGACCCTCCTATAAAGGAGGAGGAAATCCTTACAAAAGTAATAATTATACCCCTGTGGGAAGTGCAGAGTCTTCAGCAAGTTCTCAAACAAGAGATTTAGGAGAACGCTCTATGGAACAAAGAAATCCATTTGGAAATTCACAGCAACCACAACAAGATGATAATTCTTGGAAAAATGCAGGAAGCCCAGAAATGGGATCAGAAAGAAAGTATGTAACTTCTCAAGAACGCACAGAAGAAAAAAGAAGAAAATCAGATTTCTAAATTATAAACCTTTAAATACAACTCTCCCGTCGTAAAAATGAGGAGTAATGGTAAATTACGAGAATTTTTACACAGGTTCTGAATATCCATTTGAAAAACCGTATGCTGGTTTTACTTCAATGGGAGCATATCATCCTGAAGTCAAAAACATGGCATATCCAACGGACCCTCTGACAGCTAATCAATTAAAAAAAGTTTCTGATAAAATAAGTACGGGAGCACAGACCATAGAAGTTTCAGGTTTAGGATTAACTGGTGCTGGTCCAATGAAACACTTAGCATCGATTCCAAGACAGCACTGGAAAGAAATAGACAGATTAAGAAAATTAACCGGAGTAGACTTAACTTTTCACGGACCACTAGTAGAATCAACAGGATACTCAAGAGGTAACTGGTCAGAAGACCAGAGAAAAGAGGCAGAAACTCAGATGAAAGCTGCCGTAGAATTAGCACAACAGATGAATTCTGATGACAAGAAAAAAGGAGTGGTCATGACATTTCACTCTAATAACGGACTTCCCGAAGTTGAAAGAAAAGTTGTTGTAGGTAGAACAGCTGAAGGAAAGCCAATAGAAGAAGTAGTGCAAATGTCCGTGGTTAACACGCGAACAGGACAAATAGGTTCACTACCAACACCAAAATATGATTATTTTGGAAACAAAAAAGAAACTGCAACAGAAGCACTAAAAGAATTTAACGAAAGACAATGGCAACAACAAATAGAATCTGTTTTTATCAATAATAACAGAGCAAGACGTGAATTAGTTGAAACATTAACATCAACAAAAAAAATGTCTGATGAGATAAAAGTATCTACTCCTCAATATGAAAACGGAATATTTGATGCATTTAAAGAATACAATCAGAATTACGACAAATACAAACAGGATATAATGAAAATAAAAGAGATTAATCCTTCCGTGGCTGCAGTCATTCAGTCAGGAGTAACAAACCTTAAAGACGCAGGATTTTTCATAAAAGAGTCATATAATCAGCTTAAAGAATTATACAATGAGGCATATGAAAAAGCAAAAGAAAATCCTTCAAAGAAAGAAGTTGTAAAACAATTAGAAAAGTATCGTGACGAATTAGCTCCTGTGTTTCAGAAATTTGAAAAAGAAGGAACAAACTTATTAGAATTTCAAGACAAAATAAACGACGGCACAAGACTTTTACAGGACAAGAAAGTAACTCCAGAGATATTCACTCCTTTAAGACAATGGGCTGTTGATAAAAGTTCGGACACCTTTTCTGAAGTGGCTATGCATGCATACAAAAACGCTAAAAAATATGACAGAGCTCCTGGAATTATAAGTATAGAAAACCCTCCAGCAGGAATGTCTGGTTTGACAAGAGCAGAAGAAATTGCTGATTTAGTAAGAGCCTCAAGAGAGAAGTTTGTAAAGAAAGCTGTCAAAGATGGAATGTCCGAATTTGAAGCAAAAAACGTTTCTGAACAAATAATAGGGGCAACTTGGGACGTAGGACACATAAACTCAATACAAAAGTGGGGTTATAATAGAAAAGATGTGATTGAACAAGCAAAGAAAATAGGTCCTTATGTTAAACACATGCACATAGCAGACAATTTAGGATTTGAGGATGCAGAACTTCCAATAGGTATGGGAAATGTTCCAATAGATGAGATATTGGCCTCAAACGAAAATTTCAGAAAAGCAAAAAAAGCAATAGAAACTGGAGACTGGTTCTCTCGTCAGGGCGGTCTCGGAATGTCTTACACCCCTGTTAGAGAATCATTATCTGGACTAACTGCCCCAGTATACTCAATGGGAGCTCCAGGACAAAGCGCTTATTGGAACCAAGCAGTAAATAATTATGGAAATTATTTTGGTGGTCTCGGTGATATAAATCCTCAAGTGCACCACTCAATTTATGGTGCTGGATTTGGACAGCTTCCAGCCTATTTAGGGGGAGAAATTCCAGGAAAACAGAACAGCTCATTTTCGGGATCTCCATTAGAATAAATTTGATTGATTATTTAGATTCAAACTTCAGTTTAGAAAAACATAATATACTCAAAAACAGATATCCTAACAATATGTTTAAATAATATTGAGAATTGAATACGACGGAGAGTGTGATGGTCAAATTAAGAAAAAGTAATGTTGATTCATTTAAAGAAAGAGTATCTAATGCCATTCATGAGATAAAAAAAGAAAATAAATCTAAAAACCATAAGCATAAAAAGAATAAATTCGTAAAAAAAGAAATGTCTAAATCACATTCGACCCATAACACAAATGAAGAGAATAGTAGAGACCATCATGAATTAAGAAATCTTAAAAGTAATTTCAAGACAGATAAAGAAATTGCAATGAGTTTTGCCACGAAAATTCACAAAAAATTTGACCATTTGATAAAGGCCTCTGTTTTATTCGGTTCACAAACAACAAATGAAATAAAACCTGGTTCAGATATAGATATCGTAATAGTAATTGATGACGCAGCAATAAACTGGGATATGGAATTAACTGCGTGGTATCGCGAGGAACTGGCAAAAATAATTTCTGAAGAAAATTACGGGCGAGATTTACACATAAACACAATTCGCCTCACTACTTGGTGGCGCGATTTACTTCACGGAGACCCAGTTATATTAAACATCGTTAGACAAGGTCAAGTTCTTATAGACATTGCAGGATTCTTTAATCCAATAAAATCATTGTTAATGCAAGGAAAAATACACGCAACTCCTGAAGCAGTATATTCAGCCTTACAAAGATCTCCACAACATCTTGTAAGAAGTAAATTATCAATGCTTGGTGCTCTGGAAGGAGTTTACTGGTGTATGGTTGAAGTAGCACAAGCTACATTAATCACTCTCGGAAAATTACCTCCTTCTCCAGAACACATAACCAAAATGTTACACGAAAGTTTTGTTGAAGCTGGAGTTTTAAAATCAGATTACGTAAAGTGGTATAGAGATATTTACATTTTGCACAAACAAATAGCTCATGGAGAAATAAAACAAGTCAAAGCGTCTGAAATAGAAGCATGGCAAGTCAGAGCAGAAGATTTCATGAAAACTATGGTAAATCTAATTGACAGACTTTTAGAATCTCGTAAATCTCAAGAACAAAAATAAAATTATTAAGCAGCTAATGCTTGTCCAACTCTGTAAGCTTCAGTTCTTTGCTCTTTACCCTTAAGCTTCTTCAAAAGAGCAGCAACATAGCTTCTTCCTTCCTTAGATTTACCTTCAAATTCTTTAATGTTCTTAGCAGCATCAGCTAGAACTGCTTTTTGAACTATTTCAGAATTGTTTCCATAAGCCCAAACTAATCCCGCTATAATTCCATCGCTAACTTTATCTTTCTTCAAAGATTCTAATTGTGATTCAATATATTTAGCCATTCTTCCAGGTAATTCTCTTTCAGGATCATTCAAAAGAGCAGTAGCATCACGAGCAGCAGCATAACTTGCAAGCCACTCTTTAGAAACCCCGCCATGTTTACCAGGTTTCAAAGGTGTTGAAATCAAATATTTCACCAAACCAGCATCTTCAAATCCTCTAACAGATGCATCAATGTTTTCAACAACTGCATCTGTAAGTTCTGATTCATATGTAGCAAGTGATTGTTCAAGATTACGTCTCTGTCGTGCAGGAGTCATATCTGGAGCAGATGCTAAAGCAGGAGATAATCTAGGATTGTTAAGTCTTCCCTCCAAAGCAACAAGAGCTGTATACGCATCAATAGAAGAGTCTTCTCTAAGTGCATTAGAGATTTCTCTACCCTTTCGGTCTCGTACTGCAAGCTTCTTGATATCATCTGTTTTCATAAAGTTCGCAACAATTTTAACTATTTAAATCTTTCTATTATGTATTTCCTTAATAATAGTAACAAAATAAGACTATTGCTCTCCAACACTATTAGATAATTGTTGCATCAAATCCTGATTTCCTTGTTGCAATTGTTGAGGCATATTTGTTGCAACCTCATTTACAACAAGAACATCAAATATAATCTCTTGTTGTAATTCAAATAGAACATTTATCTCAGGAATTTCTTCATTTACACCATCAATCAAAAAATCTTTAGGAGTTCCAAAGTTCAAAACTTCAGGATCTTTTCTTCTGGGAATCAAATCCATAGAACTTACAGGAATAGCATCATTTAATGAAGGAACATCACTCACAGATCCTTTTCCAGGCATATACTCGCCATCATTTCCCCAACGATCTATTTGTTTGTAAACATCATTATATTCGCTCTTATCAGAAGCTTGTATAATAGGTATTGAAATATTTCTTATTTTTAAAGGAACATTATGATTCTCGTGTTTCTCATTTTTTTTCTGGATAAACTTTTCATCTTGAGTAACTACTATTTTTGGTTGTTGCTTTTTCAGAGTTTCAAATTGAGCAATTAAATTAGAAACGATGAAAGCCGCATCAGCATTTGCAGAGATACTATTAATTCCTTGCTCTAATAGAAATTTAATCATTTCAGGCTTATTTCCAGCTTGTCCACATATAGATGTTTCAACACCATATTTCTTGCATTTTCTTATAACATAGGATATCGAATTAAGCACGGCTTGATGCAACTCTGTGTATAGATCTTGAACTTCTTCATTATTTCTATCAAGAGCCAAAGTAAACTGTGTTAGATCATTTGTTCCAAAGCTTATGAACGAAATCCCTTCCTTACAAAATTCCTCTATCAACTGAACAGCTGCAGGAGTCTCAATCATAATTCCAAGTTTCACATTCTTAGGAAAATGAACTCTTTGAGCTATTTTTTTCGCTTCACGAACTTCTTCAACAGAAATCACTTGTGGAAACATAACTCCGAAAACTTTATGAGCATATTCATCAGCAAGCTCTTTTATCGCAGCAAACTCCGCTTCAAGCAAATCTTGATTTTTCAAGCTAAATCTAATTCCATGATCTCCTAACATAGGATTCATTTCCACTTTGTCTGGAGCTCCTTCAAGATTTTTATATTCATCACTTCTTATATCTGAAGTTCTAACCCATATCTCATCAAAAGGTTGAGATATTTTCCTCAAACCATTATATAATACTTCTACATATTCTTTTATTTTATTTTTTTTAGCAAACCATATAGGATGTTTACCTGAAGTAGCAATAACTGCTTCCAATCTTACAAGACCCACACCTTCAGCTCCGGATAAAGCGGCTCTTTGAGCATAATCAGGAAGATCAACAATAACCTTTACTTTAACTTTTTCAGTCGGAACTATGCGTTTTATCTCAACTTTCTTCTCAACAGCTTTTCCATCCAAAACTCTTCCAGTAAATCCATCTACTGTAACAATTTGTCCTTCTTTTAGTTTATGAGTTGCTTCTCTTGTTCCAACAACAGCAGGAATTCCCATCTCTCTTGAAACTATCGCTGCATGAGATGTAGCTCCCCCTTCATCAGTAATAATCGCGGCAGATTTTGACATCGCTACAACCATATCAGGATTAGTCATTGTCGTAACAAGAATATTTCCTTTGTTTATTTTTGAAAGCTCATCTAAAGAATGAACTATCTTAACAATTCCAGAAGCTATCCCTGGAGAAGCCTGCAATCCAGAAAGTAATACATTACCTTCAATTTCTTTTGTGTTCTCTTCTGATTTAGTCGTAACTGGTCTAGATTGCACTATATAAATTCCAGAATTATCTATTGCAAACTCAACATCTTGAGGTTTGCCATAATGTTCCTCTAATTGTAATCCATATTGTCCTAAAACTTTCAACTCGTGTCCGGTTAATACATTACGAGAACTTATTTCAGGTTTCAAATTAATTTGCTCTGTCTTTCCAGAAGAGCTTCTCGTTAAAGCAATTTTTTTGTCAGAGATTTTATGTTCTAAAATTTCCAAATCTCTATTCAAAACATAATGATCTGGAGAAATCATTCCAGAAACAATTCCTTCTCCTAATCCAAAAACAGCTTCAATGACAATATTGTCATCATTCTTCAAAGGATTTTTAGAGAACATAACTCCAGATTTTTGAGAGTCAATCATTTTTTGAACAACAACTGCCAAATAACTTTGTTCATGATAAAATCCCTTTTTCTTCCTATAGTAAACTGCACGAGCAGTAAACAAAGAAGCAAAACACATTTTTATATGAATCAGTAAAGATTCATCGCCTTTTACATTTAAATAAGACTCGTGCTGACCAGCAAAACTTGCATCAGCTAAGTCTTCAGTTGTCGCACTAGAACGAACAGCGACAAATGGTTTTTCGTGAGAATTTCGGAGTATGGCCAAAGCTCCCCCACTAGCACCACTAAATTTGTTCTTATCAATATCAAGCATTTCATATGCTTCAGTTATTTCTAATTTCATGTCTTCAGGAAGAGAAGCAGTTTCGATTAATCTGTGAATTTTTTGCACATTTCCTTCAAGTTTCTTAGTATCCTCAACATCTGTTTCATTCAAAATCTGCATAATCGTATTGCGCAACCCCGATTTTTCAATGAAATAATCATAAGCTTGTGCAGTTACAATAAAACCGGGAGGAACTGGAAATTTAGAGTTATACATTTCTGCAAGTGAAGCTCCTTTACCCCCAGCAACAAGTATATCTTTGTCAGAAAGTTCAGAAAACCATCTCACCCATCTCCCTCTTGTATTCATATTAAATTTTACGCTTTATAGTTAATAAACATTATGTAGTTTTCTTTTTACAAATGCAATAACTCTCTCTTTGAATAATTTGATATCTTTTTTTAAAATTATTCCGCCTGCTGCTGGGATATGTCCTCCACTAGTCGCGTCAGAAAGACCTTTAGTTCCAAAATCCATTAGCTCTCTAATCGAATAAATTATAGGATTGCCTTCGTTACGAGAAGATATTTTCACCTTGTTTTTATCAAAACTATCTCTTAAAAATACGATTATAGTTTTTCCCACATTTTTTACAGATAATATTGTAGAAACAGCTAAAGCTATATCAAATCTTGAATTTATTTCATAAAAGTAAAGTGAGTTTTTACAAAAAGATCTAATCTTTGAAAAAGAATCTATTGCTTTATCTATATCTTGAGAAATTTCTATGTTAATTTGCTTCATCTTTTCAAAGTTCCTATTTTTTATAATCTCAAATGCATACATTGGATTTGATTTATAATATATGACTAAAGATCCAATCAATATTGAAAGTCTTTTAGGTTCTGTATCGTTAGTATCAATCGAATCTCGGATAATATTTTTTTATGAATTCAAGATTTGATTCTTTTTTATAAGAAAACTCTGAAAAAGCAACAGCACATAATAACCAACTCCAAAATTTTTCATCAAGAATATGTTTAGCTAATCTGTAAACTGTTAAAGTTGTACAATCAGCAGATTCTGTTTTAATTAAATTTGTAATTTTTGGCAAAAAGTCAGATGGATGATGATCTATGTAAAAAACAGAAAATTTATGAGAAAGTTCCTCAAACATCAAAATATTTTGAGAATTCATCTCAATATCCAACACAAAAACATAAGACACCTACTCAGAAGTTAATTTTTTAGTTAAAGAGTCTCCAAACATATCCTTGCTATAAGAAAGAGACATAAAAATGGGTTCGGGCATTGAATAATGAAAGTAACTTAAAATTTCATTCATCAAAACAGCTGAAGCCATTCCATCTGAACAAGTTCCATGAGTTAGAATTGCGACTTTTTTATTTGAGTCAATACTTTTAACAAATGACATAAATTTCTCTGTTTCTCTTTCAAAATTATTCATAAAAAACTCAATAAAATATAAGATAAAAACTTAACTATTAAGCAGGCAATTTTCTTTCAACTTTTTCAAAGGTAACTCTTGTTCTGCAAGGTAACTTTGATTTTGTCATTGAGAAAGCTTCTCTAACAAACTTAGTAGACATTTCAGAATCACATGCAACCATAAATAATTGTTGTCCAGCTAAAACTTGAGCGGCTCTTCCTTCTACAATTCCAAAGGACTGTTTCATTCCAGTAGAAAGACGGTCAGCTCCTGCTCCAGCTGCTGCTTTGTTATTTCTCAAGATATGATGTGGGTAAATCTTAACCCAAATATAGAATTTTCCAGGAATTTTTGTCTCAAGATGTTTTGTCAAAACCTGTCTTCCAGATTCAATTGAATTATCCCTTATAACTAAAGTCTCATCAGTAACCATTCTCAAAACAAATGGAAATTTACCTTCTTCAAAAGCTCTTTGATTTCCGATATTATACTTAACAACTTTGTTTGGGGGAACTACTTTAATGTAAGACCTTGATTTAACTTTTGAAACTCTTGTATATGGTCTATTATTTTTCTTTGAATATGATAATGCTTTTCTTATAGCCATATTACTTTACCTCTATTTCCATAGTTACTGCTTGCCCAGGCAAACCAGTCTCAAAAATAGCACGAACAAGACCTTTATTTCCATGAGCATCAGATATTTTCCCACTTATCATTTTACCAGCAGAACTCTTCCACGAAACAATTTTACCCACGAGCTTTTTAGCATCTTCGCGTGAATGCATACCCAAATCTAATAGGTAATGCCTCTCATGAATTCTATGTCTACTTCTTCTAAACTGAACAACTATTCCTTTCATATCAGCTATTAAAAAAAAGCCTTTTTAAAGTCTTTCATTCAAAAAATGAAATCAAAAAATTAATGCAAATGGTGCTCGATTTTTGGATAATCGAAGTGCTAATCACATTCTAAACAATATGATTTTAGGAAAGCACTCGCGACATGAATTAGAAATTTGATAATTTCTAAGATTATTCAAAACTCAAGCAATCTCATAATCTCTTCTAAGGGCTTGGTCTTTTCCTAATATTTGTAAACCAACATATTCTTTTCTTCAAACAGAATTTACAGACAAAACCATTTCTACCCCAACTTGTTTTTGTGTCATCCCTTCTACATATCTAATTCTAATTACATTGTGAATATCTAAAGGCAAATTAGAACAATCCTTTTTTAACATATCAAATGTCTCTTGAGTCGTAATAACATAAAAGGATCTTCTATGGAAGAGTCTATCCTATGAGGGACCGTAGATCTTTTAAAATCGCAAACCATAAGTAAAGAATGAATAAATAGTTTTTAAATTTATCCGATTAAACAACAATCTTAAAAGAACCAAGTTCTCTCTTCAATGTATCAAAAACATCTGACGAAACACTTAATTGAGTTCTATCTTTCGTTTCCTTTATAGCTTTCTCAAGCATATCTTTAGAAGATAACTCAAACTTATGTTCAATTTTCATTATCCTTCCAGATTCAATAAAGAAAGTTCCAGAATCCGTAAGAACAATTTCTCCTTTTCTTTCTCCAAATGAAATCGGTATAACTCCTTTTTCAGCCATAACTAAATCATTTCTCTGAGCATAATTCAACAACTCTCGAATCAATTCGGAAACTTCTCTCCTTAATGCATCCATTTCCAATTGAGTAACTTTACCATCCTTAACTTTCGATTTCATTGAAAAAATTTCTTTCAATGATTTAGAAAATCTTTGTTGTATTTTTCCTTTTGAGATTAGTTCTTTTTCAGTCTGTTTAATAAGTTCCTCAGCAGATTTTTTACCAAAGATATTCTCAAGAAGTTCAAAAACTTCTTTATAAGAACGCTCAACATCATGAACAATCAAACGAGACTCAAGTTTCTTCCTTATTTCTTTCAATTTTCCATCATATTTCTTAGATTCTTTAAGAAGCTCATCAACTTCCTTTCCAGGTATAGTTTTAAGAGTTCCATGCTCATAATCTTTATACAGTTTAATTATTCTTTCAAGTAATTTCAATTCAATCAAACTCATAACTTTCTCTTTTTCAACTAAAACTTTTTTTACATCTTGCACCATTGTCTTAGGAGCTGGAGGTGCGTGTCCAGCAAGCATCATTAAAGCTTGTGTAGGCGTAACAATACCCCAATAAATATCGACCATAGCATCAAGCATTCTTCTTGTAACAAGACTTTCATTTTGTTCACCATATTTCATGAATTTATCAACGGCTTCTGGACTCGGTTTAACTTTGCCCATCTGTAAAAGTAATTTCCAAGGCAAAAATGTTCCCCTATCATACATGGGCACACCATCACGAATAAAAGTAAACATGACGGGATTAGCATCTTTAACATTATCCCAAAAATCAGTCAAGAGATACACTTGAACATTCAGTGGATTTTTAACTCCCGCAAGAGCATTGGCTTCTCTAATATAATCGAATATCATTCCTCTTAATTTTTCAAGTAATTGCATACGAGGCATTCTCTTAACATCAGTATCATCAATGATAACAAAAGTATCAACATCAGAATCTTTACCCGCAGTACCTCTTACAAGACTACCTCCAACCACATACGAAGCAACATATTTTTCAAATTTTCTCAAAACAAGAGATTTGTGAATGTTAGCCAATCTCAAAGTTCCTAAAAGTCCTTTATCATATAATGGAAAGCTGTTAGCTATTGCATCAACAAACTCATATTTACTATCTAACCCATAATTCCATAAATCGACCTCTGTCTTTATATGTATCCAAACATTTTGTTTTGTTTCAGTAATTATTTTCAAAACTTCTGGCTTAATTTTTTTAGAGATATTCTTAAATTGATCTTCCGGAATAAGCATAAACAAATGTAATGGTTTTTTCGCAACTTCTTCAGGCAATAATCCTTCATCTTCCTCAAAAATCTTGGAAGAATGGGCTGGAAGAACGCTCAAGAAATTAACAAATGGAAACTTCTTAACAATTTTCTTCTTTAAATCTTCTAATTCTTCTTTAAGTTTTTCGGCTTTCTGTATCATTTCAGAAGAATTCAAAAGAGCAGCCAAATGCTTTGAATCATAAGGTGTGTTTCCAGAAATTTGGTTATGCAATCCTTGAGGTTTTTCACTCATACAATAAAGAGAAAAACTTGCTATTTAAGTTTTCCGAAAACATTTGTAGTTCTAAAAAGGAAAGAACTATATATCTTAGTGTCTTTTTCTAACTGTAGCTCCAATAACCATTGCAGCAGCAATTATTACTAAATTCTTTATTATATACTGCCCTTCAAGCGTAGGAATTAAGAAGAAATCTTTTTGAAATATAATTTCAGGCAATAAAAACAAAGGTAAGAAAGTTCCAATCATTTGTGGGATTAGAAGAGCTATAGCTATTCTTATCAAAGATCTAAACATAAAACAAAAACCAATAACGACTTCCCACCATCCAAGAAAGGTCACAAATCCTGAAAAATTAATCCAATAAACTGTTTGTTTTACGAGAGTTGTAGCAGGACTATAATCAAATACTTTCAAAAATCCAAACCAAATAAAAACAATGGCCATAGAATACCTAAGAAAAGTAACTCCGTGATGTCCAAGCCAAGAACTAATCTTCACATCAATCTCTTTTATCCTCATAAACAAGTTAAATATTTAGAATATAAAAATGTGATTAAATGGTCCATGGAAGAATCGAACTTCCGCATGCTGTGTGTAAGACAGCCGGTCTACCATTAGCCTAATGGACCTTTTCAAACTCAGCAACAAATCTCCGAAGCAAAGCAAGGAGTTTCAAGCAATAGAGATTGAAAATAACTCTTAATAAAATTTGAAATAAAGCTTTATAAAACCTTTCTGACCAGTATGTTTAAGCGTGGGTAGTATAAAGGTTAGTATACGACGTTGCCAATTTGGAAATTTCCAATTTTCCAATCTTCGCCTTTCAAAGAGGAGAAAAGCAAAGACGTTGTGATCCGGGTTCAATTCCCGGCCCTCGCATCTCATAAAAAAGAACTCCAATCTTTAGATTGGAGATTTCAAGTAGTATTAATTAACTTCCAAGAGAAGTCCGATTTTCAAACTTGTCTCCAAGATGCTTATATCTATCTACTTTACTTTTGACTAAATAGTAAGCTAAAGATAAAGCATACTCCCTATCATGAACTATGTACTTTGGACAAGAGCCATCATTTATTAAATAATGTCCATTTAAAAATAAAATTTTAGCATAATAATCAAGTCGCCTATGGTAATGATTTTCAATAGGTGTACTAAATAATCCAAAACCAATAACTACGCTACCATCGGAAATTTTCTCAAGCGTTAATAAGTGACTCATATAACTCATTTCTAAAAAGATTAAATTATAAAAGTATGCTTTTATAAAATAGAGATAGCGTCCAATAAAATGAAAAATAGGATATTTAGATATTATAAGTTAGCTTGGTTAATCACAATAATAACAATGATTTTCATATTCTACATCTCATCTATTCCCGCAGATCCAGTTCCAGGAATAGGTTTCAAATACAAATCTAACATTTATCATTTTGGAATATTTTTCATTCTTGCGTTTTTCTCAATGATTGCATTCTCTAAAGGAAGGAAAAACAAAGAATTCATAATTATAGCAATACTTTTCTCAATAGTTTATGCAACAACCGATGAGCTACATCAATCGCTTATTTTAGGAAGAAATGTTTCAGTGGGAGATTTCTTAACAGATTGTTTAGGAATCATTACAGCATTTATTCTAAATAGTATTAAATAATAAAGAAAGTTTTAGGATATATGGATTTTGAAAAGAAACTTAAGATTTTAGACCCAGTAATAAAAAAATAGGGGTAAACTTATTTCAGAACTACAAAGAAATATAGATTATCTATACGACCTTGCAACAATAGATGAAAAAACAGGAGTGTATAATAATAAATTTTTAAAAACAATTTCAGAAATGGAAATTGCAAAAGCAAAAAGAGGTCTAGAATCTTTGTCTTTGCTAATAGTTGACCTTGACCATTTCAAAAAAATAAATGACTCTTATGGACATTTAATCTGGGACAAAATATTAAAAAGATTAGGATTTATTCTTCAAAATGGTACTAGAAAATACGATATAGTATCAAGATTTGGAGGAGGAGAATTCATAGTTTTATTCCCGAATACTAACCTTGCAAGAGCAAAAAAAGCATCAGAAAGACTAAGAAGAAAATTTCAAGATGACAAAGAAATTTCAAAATTCAAAGTAACCCTGTCTGGAGGCTTAACAGAATACAAAAAGAATGATACACTAACGCGAATGAAATTAAGAGCAGATAAGGCACTATATAAAGCGAAACATAATGGCAGAAATTGTATTGAAACAGGATAAAAATTTTAAAAAGATTAAAAAAATTTAAGAGAAAAGAAAGAAATAACTGTAAAAAAAACAAAGAAAGCTGTTCTTTTATTCTGGGCAAATATTATTTGGTATCTACACTTCGCAGTTATTTTAACAGCGATAATTTTATTCTTTGTACCATTATCAATAATACCTAAAAGAATAGAAATACATTTCTTTTATTTATGGAGTGTAATAGCCTTACAGGTAATATTCGGTTTAATCTATCTTCCAAAAATTAAAAAATTCCATTTTGTTTGCCCATTAACTGCAATCGAGAAGCAATTAGTAAAAAGACAACCACATAAGCACGTTGGAGAATCTTGCGTAGCTGACTTTTGTGCAGAGAAGATAGGACTTCCAAAATAGCTAGTAACAATTTCAGTGACAATATGTCTTATACTCGCAAGTTTATCATACTTTAAATTAATCTAACGACCTTCAGAAATAAAATTGGCTATTTCTCTATTAACATAATCCGCATATTTATCAACAAGAAATACATGATAAGACTCTGGAATTGTTACGATTCTTTTTGTTTGAGAACTTGATTTAGAAATTATATATGAAGAACTTTCTTTAGAGACTAAATGGTCTCTAACTACTTGCATCACTAACAATGGCTTTTTCACAGAAGGTAATATCTTCTTAGTCAAGTTTACAATTTTAATTAATTGATTCAAGCTTACAAGAGGAACTGATTGATAAGACCATGTTTTTTCAGACATCATTTTTTTCTTATTCTTGATTTTATATCTTTTATCTTGAAATATTTTGAAACTCTTTATCAAAGGAAGAAGAAAATATTTTCCAAATTTTTCTCTTTGAAAAATAATAGGAGTTCCCAAAGTCACGATTCCTTTAATTCTTTTAGAATATGGGGCGCAGATTAAAGCAAGATTGCCACCCATAGAGTTACCGATTAAATAAATTTCATTATACTCTTTAGAAAGCATTGCAATTTGTTGTTCAACATATTCTATCCATTGATAATGCTTTATTATAGACAACCTTTCTGGGGAAGTTCCATGCCCTGGAAGAAGAAGTGCATAAGAGCTTATTCCTCTATTAGCTAAATAATCAGAAAGTCCTCTAAACTCCTTAGGACTTGTAGTAAAACCATGAATTAACAAAGCAATCTTATTAGATCCAGGAACTCTATTGAAATAAGGTTCAGCATCTGAGACAATAGGTTCATGTACTTTTATTTTGCGTTTTATAAGAAAAAAACGAACACCCTGTAAAACTCTTAACAAACCAAGAAAGCCCAAAATATATTCAATCATAAAATTAAAGAATACATTGAATATATAAAGACATTTTCATATAAATTTCAATGAAAAAAGACAATCAGAAAACAAAAAGAAGATCAAATCCTAAAATAGTGATAACGGCATTAACTGCATTAATTTTCACAGCTCTGGCATTTACAGTAAGTCCTTATTTCATAATAATTGCAATAATTTTGTGGTGGATGAACAAAAAGTTCATAAAAAAACACTTCGGCTAATTACTCCATACCATCGTAAGGATTCTTATCGGTAACACTTGTCTTAACTCCAGAGGCAACAAGAACATCATCAATTCTTAGAATCATTGTAGCAACTTCAGAAGCTGAAGAAACTGCCTGTAATTTAACTCGCAAAGGTTCAACTATACCCGCAGCTAAACAATCTTCAATTCTATTAGAAAATAAATTTATTCCATCTCTTGCAGCCCCAGACTCATGTCTTTGTTTAAGCTCAGTCATTATATTTATCGGATCCAATCCGGCGTTTTCCGCTAAAGTCTCTGGAATAAACTCCAAAGCAGATGAGAATTCTTCAACTGCTAATTGTTCTCTCCCTCCAATAGTCTTAGCAAACGCTTTCAATCTTCTAGCAAGTTCCATTTCTATAGCTCCACCACCAGAAACTACTTTTCCATCCCTTATGGCGGCAGAAACATCCCCCATACCATCTTTTACAGCACGTTCAATCTCATCTAAAACATGATCTGTGCTTCCTTTTAGAATAATAGTAACTGCTCGAGGATTTTTACATCCTTTTACATAAGTCATCACATCGTCACTTTTCTTTATTTGTTCAACAATTTCTGCAAAACCCAAATCTTCTGACTTAATTTCTTGAATACTAGAAACTACTCGAGCAGAAGTAGCTCGGGATAATTTTTCAATATCGGATTTTGCAACTCTTCTATAAGCCATAATTCCAGCCTTAGCTAAATAATATTGAGCCAAATCATCAATTCCTTTCTGACAAAATAATACTCTCGCACCAGAATTAATTACTTTTTGAGTCATATCTTTAAGAGCGTGTTCTTCAGAAGAAATAAAATTCTGAAGTTGTTCTGGAGTCGAAACTGAAATTCTTGTTTCAGCTTCAGGAGTTCTTAATTCAAGTGCAAAATCAATCAATAATATAGAAGCGTTATGAATATTTTTAGGCATTGACTCGTTTGCAGCCTCTTTATTAACAACAATCCCTTGAACGAGTTCACTATTATCTATTGAATCTCCTTTTTCTTTTATAATTTTAACAAAATCCATATCAACATTTCTTCCATTACTTATCTGATCAAGAGCATCAACAAGCAAATCAGCTAATTTCTCTCTATTTCCTTCAGCCCCTTTACCAGTCATAGCAGTCATGGCTATTTGTTTTAAGACCTGTTTATTATCAACAGAAACAGAAATCTCTTGAAGTATTTTTTTCGCATTATCTGTAGCAAGTTTGTATCCTTTTATTATAACTGTGGGATGTATTTTCTTATCTAAAAGTCTTTCAGCATTCTCAAGAAGTTTCCCAGCAAGCATTGCAACAGTCGTAGTTCCATCACCAACTTCTCTTTCTTGAGTTTTTGCAATTTCAGCAATCATTTTTGCAGCAGGATGCTCAAGTTGAATTTCTTCAAGTATAGTCACACCATCATTAGTAACAATTATATTTCCAGCAGAATCCACAAGCATTTTATCCATTCCCTTGGGCCCAAGAGTAGTTTTTACGACATCAGCAACAATTCTCGCAGCTAATATGTTATTTCTTTGCGCATCTCTACCAATAGTTCTAGAAACATTCTCTGGCATAATATACACAGGTTGTTTAGATTCACCCATAAATCCAAATCAAATTCCCTGCTTTTAAGGATTATTATATTGAAAAATACTTGAAATAGATATATCTCTTAGTTTAAAAAATATAAATCAAGATAAAAATCATGAATTTAGACTGAAGTTTAAAATGGAAAATAAACGATATTTATCTTACACTTCCAATTGTTGAATGGAAAACATTGAATTGATTAAGAAAAAAAGATTATAGTTATTATAATAAAACAAGCAAACAGAATGTTCTAATGAGACAGAAAGTTTATATATAAATTTTTCATAACACTGATATCAAAAATGGCAGAGAAAAATGTAGTAATAAAGGAAGTGTTAAAATTCGCAGGTTATATCGACTTCAAGAATTTTTATAGTTATGCTCATGATTGGCTTAAAGGGGAGAAATATTCAGTAACTGAAGACCAATATACTGAAAAAGTGAAGGGAAATAGTAAAGAAATAGAAGTTGTATGGAAAGCATCTAAGAAATTAACAGATTATTTCAAAGCAGAATTAGATGTGAAATTTAGAATTCTTGGATTAGAGGATGTAGAAGTAGAAATTGATGGTAAAAAAAAGAAAATGAACAAAGCCGCAGAAATAAAAGTAGAAATTAAAGGAACATTAATCCACGATTATGGAAATCAATGGAACAAAACAGCAACAACGAACTTCTTCAAGAGTTTATATAACAAATACATAATACCAGAACACACAGAAAAAATAAATGGTAAAGTAGAAGATGATGTTCAGAACTATAAAGAAGAATTAAAGGCATTCTTAGAGTTAACGGGTAAAAAATAAGAGATTACTAAAAGACATTATATTTTACAACAATCTTTAAATATAAATTACTCATCTCGCAGAGATATGATTAACAAAATAACACTATTTACAATTATTTTATTAATAATTCCATTAACATCCTCAGCAGAACTAACAGTAGAACAACTAGAAAAAAATAATATATTAATTTCAGAACTTGAAAGCTCAAACGCAACATTCAAATTAAAAATAACAAACAATGAAAACAGAGACGATGAATTCCAGATATATTCGTTAGTAAGCATAAGAATGTATCCTAAAGAATTCTTCACAATAAAAAAAGGAGAGACAATTATTCTCGATGTAACTGCAGAACCATATAAAAATATATTAGAAGAAAAAAAAGGAGTCTATGCATTCGAGTATCAGATAAAAGGAAAAAATACTGGATTCTTCAAAGATTCTTTAGCAATTAGAATTTTCGACATAAAAGACATAATAGAAACTAGTGTCAATAATATAATCTTTGGAGCAGAAACAGCAAAAATTACAATAACGAACAAAGAAAAAGTACCTATCAATGATTTAACAATCGTCGCTAAATCTAAATTTTTTGAATTTTCTCAAATAATAAATTTAGCAAATGAAGAGACAAAAACATTCGACATACCAATAACTCTTCAGAAACCAATTCCAGCTGGAGAATATAAAGTAGAAATACGTTATGAAATAAATGATAAAAAATCTTCAAAGACAACAAATTTACAATATTTAGAAGAAAGCGGTTTATCGACAACAGAAACTGAAAAGGGATTTATAATAAAAAAAGTAACTACTACAAAAACAAACGAAGGTAATATTCCAGCAACTTCAATAATAACTTCAAGAAAAAACATAATTACAAGATTATTCACAATATACTCGGATAAACCAACCTCTTCTATAAGGAGTGGTATTTTCGTGGATTATACATGGGAAAAAGAGCTAGGGGTAGGTGAGTCTTACACTTTAACTGTAACGACTAATTACACCTTCCCCTTAATAATCATCCTTCTAATAATCTCAGTAGGTATTTTAGTTAAATTCTTTGCAACAGGAAAAGTAACTATAAAGAAGAGAGTAGCCTTCGTGAGAACCAAAGGTGGAGAGTTCGCGCTCAAAGTGGCTTTAAGAGTAAAAGCACATAAGAATGTTTCTGGGCTTATAGTAACTGACAGAATACCGGGACATGCAAAAGTATTCAACAAATTCGGAATACAACCTCATAGAATTGACGAATCAACAAGGCGCCTTGAATGGGATGTATCAAGACTTAATACTGGAGAAGAACGCATATTTACATATGTTATTTATTCAAAAATAAACATAATAGGCTCATTTGAATTACCAGCGGCTTCGGTATCTTTCGAATGCAACGGTCAAAAAGATCATGTATTCTCGAATAAAACATATTTTGCTGCTGAGACGACGGAAAACTAAAAACATATAATTCTCCCCGCTTACTCAAATCTCTTCAACTGGCTCAGAGACTCGTTACGAATTAGAATTATCCCCCCACCAAGAGTCGAACTTGGGTAACGCGGGTTCTACAACTTCAATTCCTAACGGAACTAAACCGATTACACATCATACAAACTCCTTTAGGAGTCAGTCCGTGAATTGCTACAGCCGCGCGCTCTACCGTTGAGCTATAGGGGGTTTTAATAGACAGCAAAAATCATTTTTAAAGGTTTATGTTACATCAAACATATTATATCTCATTAACTGACATGCTATTCATTTTCTTCCATATTACAATAAATAAAACAATACCAATCAAAAGACCCATAATAGAATAAACGACGATAAGACTTAATTTAGAATCCGAAAAATCTCCATCAATAAATCTTCCAGAAATTGTTCTTCTCGAATTTTGATTTTCTTCTTCATTTACAAAATTACCAATTATAGATCCAGATCCGGAAGAACCACTTTGGTTTTAATTAGGAATTACAGAAACCGTTAATCCTCCTGAACTTCCACCTCTAGAATTAGAATTTTGAGTTCCCTGTTCTTGAGAATTTATAGAAACAGTGATTATATTAGAATATGTGCTGTTTCCGTAAAAATTCCACGAATATACTCTATAAGAATAACTATTTTGGTCGTGAACTGTAGAATCTGTATATGTCTGTATATTTGCATTAACACCTGATAAATAAGAAAAAGTTCCAGAGTCTATAGCCCTTTCAATTCCAAAACCAATTTCAGAATTTGAAGTATCAACCCAATTCAAAACGACGCTTGATTGAGCAGCAACAAAGTTAAAAAAATAAAAAATTATGCCAAAAAACAAAACAATTTTCATATTAAATTGCAGTAAGTCCCGTAGGAGGCGAGGGAGGAGAATTTGGAGGAATCATATTGGGTGTTGGGGCTATTGCATATTTAGGATCTGCAGTATAAACTCCTGAAGCATAAGCGTTTACAACTCCTGCAGAGTTCCTAAGCCAATTATATGCTGTCTGATCATATCCATAAAGACGAGCAGATGCTCCTGTATGATAAGAAAGATAATTCTGAGCATTACCTATTTCACAAAATGAAGGGAGATATATGGAAGATTGTAAACAAGGATTACTTTGATATGTAGATTCAAAATAAGATTCGACTTGTTCAGGCGTGCTTAAAGCGACACCATTAGTATCTGAAGTTGCATGTCTAAAAGCTCCTAAATAAATAGGATTAAATCCAGGAGTCGTAAAGTGCCATTCATAATAATAAGAAATAAAATCAAGTAGAGAATTAACAGGATATCCTAAGTTTTTAGCAAATCCCAAAGCTTCAACCCCTGTAACATACATCCAAGAAGCCTCACAAAAGTCTGGTTGATTAGTTCCAGTAACAACAGGATAACTCCCACATCCAGAACCATAAATCCAAAAATGCAAAGGAGAAGGCAAATCAGGATTAGAAACACCATTATAATTAAAATTACCCGGATTTGTCCATTGATTTCTTCCAAATGTCCACAAATTATTATTCCAAGTGTGTGCAGTAGTTTGAGGGATATTTGGTTCTTGAGACAAAGGAATATTCTGCATACCCATCCAAGCAATCACAGCATCATAAACTGAATTAGTGTAATGTTCTTTTTCAGGACTTCCATCAACTGCAACAGAAGCCATACGCGCTCTTGAATAAAACGGTCTAAATTGATAACGAGCTCCCCAAGGAGAAGTTAAAGCCATTGCTTGACCCGCTCCTACCCCAGTGACTGGACCTCTAACATTTCCATCTCCAACAGTAGAATAAGAAGTCCAAAAGTCTAATTCTTGATAATAATAATAATCTCCTGTAAACAAATAGGGAATATAAGCTACATTTCCATAATAATGTCCAAGGCTCACGCTCCAATCCTGTCGAGATGCTCCATTGACTAAAGGATTATTTTTTCCTCCTTCTGTAAATCGTGAAATTAAATTTAGTTTATCTGAACTAGAGGTATAGCTCCATAAAATTGAAGAAATTGCGAGTGTAGGTCTTGAATTTATCGAAATGGGTTTTCCAAGAGCCATAATTGCAGAAGGATTGTTTGAAGAATAAACAGCCCCTGTTAATGAATCTCGATTATACACTTTATTAGGATCGTTTTCTCTATAATGTACGGGCCAAGCACCTGCAGAATCTGCCATTGCAAGAGCAACATGCTTCATTCTCCAATCAGAGTTTATTATCCAGAGAACATTAGTCAAGAAATCTGGGCCGAGTTCCCATCTCTCACCTCCTGGACCCATATCTGTATAAACATGAATACTTCTCTGAAATAAACCATTTCCACCATTACTTAAGGATAAAGACCCACAATTTCCATTTTTATAACAGTTATACCAATTAGATACAACTGTCATCGATTGTTGAACAGCAGGATCATAATAATCAACAAATCCAGTTTGAGCAAGATAATCTCTATTGTGATCTATAGAAAGTTTCTCTGAAACTGGAGTAAGCCAATGTTGTTTAGACCATAAAGCTCCTATATGGTGTGTAACATCTAAATCTGTAAATACTGAACTCGGATTAGAATAACCAGTTTTCAAATTTAATGAATAATACAAATCTTGCAATCCTTCAGTATTAGTGTTTTCTCCAATCATTCTAACACGAACTTTATTTACAGGAGCGCCCCAAAAATCAGCTATAAAGCTCGGTCTAAAACTTTTATGATTAGTCTGTGTAGTTGATTGCCAAACATTGGAAGTTACAAAATAACCAGCATCTATAGTGTCTCTGTGCAACAAACCTCCAAAATCTCTCTGAACAGTAATGGTGTGTTTTCCAATCGTATTAACAGATTGCACCAACACAAGTTCATCTTGTAAATTTAATGTTTGTCCGATAGTTACCCAAGAAGCATCTGTAACTTCTAAAAGATTAGAAGCACTACAGCCAGTATTTGAAAAAGAAACACATTTTGTTAAAGTGGTTTTTTGTTGCTCCGCTCCATAATCATAAGTTTTAGTAACACCATGATCTGCTAATACTACGGAAGTAACTATTGGTCCAGAAAGCCATGTCTTCGTTATATGTCCATTTTGCAACATCGCTCTAGCAGAAATAGAATGCATAGGCAAACCAGGAACAGTTAATTCTATATGGGAATCAAAATCAAAATTGTTTTGAGAAGTAGTATCTAACATTGCAGCCATAGAAATTGGCGTGCTTCCGACATTATTCTGATACTGACTTTCAGAAATAGGTCGAAAAGTAATCGTTGCTTGTTGTCCAACGTTTAAAGAAGATAAAACAAAAGAGATAACTGCAAATTTAACACTCCCATCATCCCAATAATTTTTGATGTCTACTTGAGTATTAACAGCAACACCATTAATTAAAACTTGAGGTCTATTTCCAGATAAAATTTCTCCTTTAACGAATGCTCTTCCAAATTGAATCGGATAATTTGTGAAAGTTAGAGAATCATCATTTTTAATAGTCATAGTATTTGAGACTCCCCATCCACCATTTAGAACTTGATAACCTGTAATTTTCTTATTTGAAATCGCTCCGAGAAGAATAATTATCGCGAGAAAGAGCATAAAAAAAACAAATGGCACAATTAATCTATTTTTAATATGAATCATCAAAAAGACAAAGCAAATTAGTTTTTAATAGTTATTGTATTATAAAAACAAGAAAGATTTAGTTAGAATTTAGTTGTAAAACTACTTCATTATTCTGTTCATCTAATTCTTCAATTAAATTTTGATTGTCTACTCTAAACTTTATTTTATTAGTAGAGCCATGAACTCTAAGATTTTCAACATCAAATATTTTTCTTGCACCAATACTAATCGCCCCAATTTCAAATTTTTCAACAAATTCATCATTAGCATAAATATCAAGATTTGCAGGAGAAGAAGTAATCAATCCTTGATTTAATATTTCAATATGAAAATTCAGATATCTTCCAGACTTAGTGGCTGCTGTTGAATGAATAATTAAATCTGGCAAGCTTTTGACAGAATAAAGACGATTTATACTATCAATAATTTCAACATCAATTTCTTGATCACACTTAAGAGTAGGATAAAGAATACTTTTTATATTATTATTATGATCAAACCCAATAGCGTGCAATAGTTCGTGAGTAGCGACCTTGGGTTCAGAGCAAGTTTCTTCTCTAAAAAGAGAAATCTGTCCTTCAAGAATTACTGAATATAAACTTGAATTCAAAACTCTCTTAGCGCCTCCTTCTCCAGCAACAAAATGGTTTTCTTCTCCAGCTTCAGGAGCAACATCAGAACAAAGAATTTTAATCTCTGATTTAGACTTATTACCTTTAACAAATTCCAATACAGTCAAAGATTCTAGATTTTGCATAGCCACAAGCATATTATTTTTACTAGTAGAAGAACAAGAATTAGCAAGGAAATAACTTATCTTTTTATCAGTATATCTCATTCTTTCATAGAACTGTTTGCTAGGAACACCATTTTGCACGCTCACAGGTTTATCACCAACTACCTCAAGAGTAACAGGTTCTCGTGGCCAATACTGATACAAGTAATAACAAGCATAAATCAGGCCAGCAATTAAAATAATTAAAAACAAAACAGAAAAAAATCCTCCTTTTTTAAACATAAATCCTATTAGAAAAATATAATATATAAATCTTGATAGATGAGACTTATTATCAACTATTTTTCAAAGTAGATATCTATAGTACAACACAAATTAAAAAACACGAATAATCAAATATTGGATTTTCTCAATAAATTAGCATTAACTACAACCGTAACAGAAGACAAAGCCATAGCCAATTCAGCAATAACAGGGTGCAAAACTCCAGCAACTGCAAGAGGAATAGCTACAACGTTGTATGCAAAAGCCCAAAACAAATTCTGCTTTATCTTTCTAAATGTTGCTTTTGAGAGTTCAATAGCATGAACAACTCCAGTCAAGGAACTATTGGTTAAAACTAAATCTCCAGACTCAATTGCTATATCTGTCCCAGAACCCATAGCTATTCCAACATTTGATTGTTTCAACGCAGGAGCATCATTAATACCATCTCCAACAAAAGCAACAAATCCATTTTTTTGCAAGTCTTCTACTCTCTTAGCTTTATCTTCAGGAAGAACTTCTGCGACAACTTCAGAAATTCCTATCTGTGAAGCGATTGCCCTTGCTGTAACAGCATTATCTCCTGTAATCATAACCGTATGATATCCCTTTGCTTTCAACAAATTTACAGCATTAACAGAATCTTCTTTCAAAGTGTCCGCAACAGCAATTAAACCAATTATTTTTCTATTTTCAGCAACAATCATTACAGTTTTTCCTTGGAATTCAAAATTATTTATTTTATCTTCAAATTTATTCATGGAGATTTTATTTTCGAGCATCAAACTTCTGTTCCCGATAAGAAATTCTTTACTTCCAATCTTTCCGCGAATTCCTTTTCCACGAACTATCTTAAAGTTCTTAACATCTCTATATTTTTTCAAATTAGTATATTTCACAATAGCTCTTGCAAGAGGATGTTCACTTAATTTTTCAAGAGAAGCAGAAATTTCAAGCAAATAGCTTTCTTTAACAATCGAGTAAACATTTGTAACCTCTGGCTTTCCCTTAGTTATTGTTCCAGTTTTATCAAATACTATAGTTTTAACTTCTTTCATTGTCTGTATAGCTTCACCCTTTCTAATCAAAATACCTTTTTTAGCTCCTAGCCCAGAACCAACCATCAAAGATATTGGAACAGCCAGTCCCAAAGAACAAGGACATGCAATTACCAGCACTGAAATAGCAATTCCCAAAGATTTGCTTATATCTCCAGTAAATATCCACCAGTTTGCGAAAGTTAAAATAGTCAAAACTAAGATTACAGGAACAAAAATAGAAGTAATCTTATCGGCTAATTTCTGTATTGGGACCTTTGTTCCTTGAGCTTCTTCAACAAGTTGAATAACATGCGAAAGAAAAGTATCTTTTCCAATTTTAGTAGCCTTAACATACAAAATTCCATCTTGATTTATTGTAGCTCCAATAACTGGACTTCCTTTTTTCTTTTCAACAGGGAGACTTTCTCCTGTAACCATACTTTCATCAACAGAACTTTCTCCTTTTACAACAACTCCATCAGTTGGAATCTTCTCTCCTGGTTTGACAATCATTATATCTCCAACAACAACTTCTGAAATATCAATTTCAATTTCTCGTTTGCCCCGCAAAATCAAAGCTTTTTCTACACCTAACTCAAGTAACTTTCTAATCTCTTGAGATGCCTTTCCTTTAGCTTTGGACTCAATAAATTTGCCTGTTGTGAATATAGCCATAATCATAGTAGCAATACCTGAATAATCTGAAATAAATCCAAAGTAACTAAAGAAACCTGTAAGATAAGCAATAACAGTACCTAAAGTAATCAAGGAATCCATAGAAAAGTAAAATGTGAAAAACCCTTTCAAACCAGATTTTATAGTATCAAATCCAAAAACAAATATAACAAAAAATCCAAGAGCAAGAGTTACAGGAATCATAAATTCTTCTGGCAAAATCTCAAAATCAAGAACTCTTTCAGATAACATAAGAAAAGCAATAGGAATAGTAAATATCCAGCTCCAAGCTAATTTCTTTCTCCAAGAACGCAGTTCAATTTCTTCAATACTTAATTCATTTTCTTCCATTTTGAATTTCCTTAGTCATAAAGATTTTATTATTTTGTTTAGTTAAAAAGATAAACCCATATTGCGTATACAAAGAAATAGCTTTCTTATTACTTAACCTAACAAACAACTTAATACTTTTCAATTTCATTTTTTCGCTAAGTGAAATAATTTTGTTCAATAACAATTTACCAAATCCTTTTCCTTGATAATCTTTATCTATTGCAATATAATCCAATTCACAATTATTATTAACAATTCTAAAAGCAAAATAACCAATATCTTTGGATTTATTTTTCATAATATATGCAAATGATTTTGAAGATTTAAAAAAATTAACAAATAATTTTCTAATATCTGATCTAATAGGATTTTTATGATATCCACAGTTCAGCTCTATTTCTGTAATATTATCAATATCAGATTTACTGGCTTTAACAAATCTCATTTCACACCTTCTCTATCTTCACAACTTTATATCCTGCACGAGATACGGCTTTTTCCAAATCCAATTCTTTAACATTATCATCAACTTCAACAACTCCTGAGTTAGTCATCATTCTTACACTTACAGACTTGACACCAGGAACTTTTAAAACACTTCTCTCAATATTTCCAGCGCAACTTCCACAATGCATTCCAGAAATTATTAATTTAACTTTCTTCATTTTGTTCCTACTCTTGATTTAATTTTTTTATCAATAACATTCTCTTTAATCCATCTTAAAAACAAAATAAATATTACGATTACAACAGCCCAAGAAAATAACATAACCAAAAAACCAAATGGGCTAAATATACCATGCATCATTCCACCATATCCCCCATATCCAGAGCCGTAACTACCACAACCAAACCATTCAAAACCCATCATTCCAAAACCAGAAAATAAAAGTAAGACTAAAGAAACAATCGCTATAATCATCCACCAATTAGTTTTATTCTCCATTACTCAATAATAAGTTTGCCGAAACCCATGCCCATGGAACATGAAAAAGTATAAGTTCCTTTTTCAAGAGCTGGTAAATTTAATTCATCTGAAGGAGTTTTAAGATACTTACCATATCTTTTTCCACCCAGATTAAAGACTACCGATCTTAAGCAACCACCAACAGAAGAGTCGGCACTTATAGCTATAGGTTTCCCTGTCTGCGCATAAACATTTTTGTAATTCAAGTCGTCTTGACTTAAAACGACCTTTTGATATTCTCCATTATAATTTGCAGAATTATTCGTATTTGAAGGCTCTAAACTATAAAATATAAAAAAACCAGTAAGAACTACAATTAGAATAATTCCAAGTAAAAGAATAGTATTATTCATCCGAAAACTCCTGACTTCGGTCCATAAACCATTATCCAAGTAGTCAAAACAACAAAAACAAATGTAAACACAATAGTGAAAAACAAACCATCTTTTGCAATTTTACTTTCAATTTGTTTTCCTTCAAGATAAATCATATAATTTAAGGCAGTCAAAATAATCATAGAAATAAAAGAAACAATAACTGTAGCAACTCTCAAATTATCATTAAAGAGCATAAAAGCAGTCATTGCACCCATTAAACCACCCATAAATCCTGACATAATACCTTCAAGGAATCCCATTATACCACAACATCTTAACCCCGAAATCATACCAACAAAGATTCCAAAAGCCATTCCAAAAACAGCACCCATAAACATGCCATTAGTTGCCGCAATAATATATCCTGGAATAAACCCAGATATCATTCCCAAAGTCATTCCAATCATCATACCAGACATACAAGGAAACATTCCAATAGATTTTACTTGATAAGTAACTCCACAGATAAATGCATAAATCGCCACACCAAAAAACAAAAAGAAGCCATAGTCATTTAGAAAACCATCTATATATCTAAATTTAGTAAAATATAAAATTCCTAACATAATCAAAGAAGTAAATAAAGAAGCAAAAACTACCTTTATTAAATTGCCTTCTGTTCCTTTGCTTTTCAAAGTTTCATTAACAAAATCCTTAAAACTCATAAAAAAACAACAATTTTGAAACTTATAAGCATTTGGCTGAAACTAGTTTCACCCAATAGCCTTTTAAATCAATAGATAAAAAGTTTAATATGGAAAATAGAAATGTGGGTTACCTTCTAATAGGAATGTCTTCATTAATTGTATTAATTATATTTATGTATAAAAAAGCATTAACAAGTTTTGTTGATTCAAGCTGTACTCTGGCTCATGGAGGAAATTACTGCCCTATGTATGACACAATAAGTCAGCAAACATACTTGGCTCTAGGAATTGTGAGTGTTCTAATAATTGTTGGCTTAGTTTTAGTTTTTTCAAAACCTTCAGAAAAAATAATAGTAAGAAAAATTAAAGAAAAATTAAAGAAAAAAGAAATAGACACATCTAACTTAACAAAAGAAGAAAAGCAGATATTAAATATAATTCAGATAAATGGAACAATATTCCAAGCAGATTTAATTGAAAAAACAAATATGAGCAAAGCAAAAATTACAAGAATTTTAGACAAACTAGAAAATAAAGAAATAATAGAAAGAAAACGCAGAGGATTAACTAATATAGTAGTCATTAAATAAACTATTAAACTTATATCTAATTTATAAGAATATGATAAAAGAGACGAGAATTTTAAAGAAACCAAAAATAATTTGGACAATAATAAAAAATTTTCCAACTCTAGATATATTACCAATATTTCAAAATGCTAAACTATACTACATCGAGAAAAATAAAAAAATAATTTCATTTCTATCAATAAAAAAATGGAAAGATTCTACAGAAATAGGAACTGTTTATACACATCCAAATTTCAGAAACAAAGGTTTTTCAAGAAAAATAATAAAATTCGCAATTAAAAAATATCAAAAAGTGGGACTAATATGTAAAGAAAATCTAATTCCTTTTTACAAAAAAGTGGGCCTAAAGTTGAATTCAACAAAAAATCAAATTGAAAAAAGAAAAAATATGTTCAATAAATATTTAGCTAATATATTCGGATACAAATTAGTAGCTATGAGTAACTAATGATCACATTGACAATTTTCAGTTGATTCAACAATTTGAGAAAGTCCGATACTAACTGCTCTTAGTCTCAAAGAAGAAGAGTCTTCTCCATTTAATCTAACAGAAACTGGACTTTCACGAGAGTTAAACGTGCCAACTAAGTAATTTGTAAATCCTTGATTATATTCAATAAATCGAACATAACAAGGCTGTCCTTGGATAACAAAAGTTTCTCTTTTCATAAAAAAGCCCAAAAATAAAAGTATATAAATGTTAAGAATATCAAAAGATTTAAATATTATACGAACTCCTTAAAATTATGAAGAACTACTTAAAAATGACACTTCTTTTAGGAATTTTATTTTTATCAATTCTATCAATCTCAAGCGTAAATGCACAATCTTACACTTACTCTCCTGCATCAAATGCTTATACCTATGTTTCAAACACAATATCTTATTCGGAAGATATTCAAGGAGAAAATAGAGGATTCTCACTAAGACAATCTTCTTCTGTTCCAAGAAATGAAGTAATTAAAGGTTGTGACTATTATGACTGGACTTCAAACTACAGAAAATGTAGGAAAACATCAGAAAGAAACAGATATTCCTATGATGATTACAATTACAATATATATGACAGATACCATTATGATAATTTCAGAGCAAACTATGATCAAGACAAGGCATTAAAAGAAGCATTCAAAACATACCAGCAATCAAGCAAACAACAATACCAATTAGAATCTCAAAGAATTAAAACAAGAAACAATAGAAAATATAGCTATGGTGGTTATGGCTCAGGTTACACAAGATACAGCTGGGGCTGGTAAATCTATAATTAAATAGGGGTAAAACAGAACAAATAATAATTTAAGCTAATCAATTCTGTTGAAAACAATGAGTGATGAATTAATTTTTCAAGGTCAAATTCCTCTGGTAAGTGGACAGAGAATTTGTGCGCTTATACCAAGATATGAGTCTCATAGAGAAGAAGGAAATTTTGGATGTGAATCAAGAAGAAAACTATACACCGACAGGCCATATAAACCTGAAGAAGAAGCAATCGAAATAGAAATTTTGAATGATAAAGAAAGCTTAAGAACTGATCGTTCATCAAGCTATGAAAGATTCAAAAGACCAGAAAAATCTTAAAAACTATAATCTCAAATAATCACATGAAAATTCATTCAAAAACGAGATTCTTCATAAGCTTATCAATAATAAGCCTATTAATCCTAAGTTATTTCATAAAAATAAATATAGACTCCGGTTCAAACTACGAAACAAAAGATACACTATTAGGAATACTAATATTACATAATCCAATAGTTCTTTCAATATATTTCATAATATTATTAACATTAATATTTATAAGTTTCAAGAAAATACAACTTCTTTGAAGCCATAGGAATGTTTATTAAAGCTAAAAATAACAAAAAAAGATGCGAACAGAAGTGAAAGGAGGTTATAATATGGAAACAGAAAAAAATGATGTTATAACCATAAGCAAACATGCTTTCTGGAAATATTCTACATTTGCTCTTGTAGGAGTCATTACTCTTCTTTTGGTATTCTTTGTCATTCCAGGCAAAAGTCCAACAGGTAATGTTATACAACAACCGGGCCAAGTTTTACCAACAGAACCTACTGCAAAAGTAACTGTTGATACAAAAGGCGATCCTGTAAAGGGAGAAGCAAGTGCAAAAGTAACTTTGGTTGAATTTACAGATTATGAATGTCCATTCTGCCAAAGAGCAGCACAGCAATCAGTACCAGTTCTCGACAAATATGTTAAATCTGGAGATCTTAAAATAATAACTAAGGACTACCCTCTTCCATTCCATACTCAAGCACAAAAAGCTGCTGAAGCAGCACATTGTGCAAGAGATCAGGGAGGAGATACAAAATATTATATGATGCATGATCTTCTATTCAGCGAAGGAGTTGAAGGAGGAATTGAAACATTCAAGAGCTACGCTTTACAGTTAGGTCTTGATGCAAACAAATTCAACACATGTTTAAGCTCAAACAAATTTGAATCCGAAGTTAAGAAGGATCTGGACTACGGACAAACAATTGGAGTTCAAGGAACACCTGCATTCTTCATGAATGGAAGAATGATTAGTGGAGCATGTCCTGCACAAACATTTGAATCTGCATATCTTGCTGAGAAGAATGGAGACGATTGGGCAGTTACAAACTGTCAATTCGTTAAACTCTAAACAAATATTTTTATTTTTTTATTTTTTGTTTGTTTTTATTTCTTATAAAACAATCTGACTAGAATAAGTCTAGTTAGACCAATCATAACAGCATATGCTAAAAACCATTGTAAAGGATACCAGATTCCAAAATCAAAAGTAGCACAATTATGATAAACACAATTAACATTTTGTTCATAATTTGTAAACAAACGAGAAACAAAAAACAACATAGAAATCTCAAAAATGCTTATTTTCCAAAAATCTTTTATTCTAAGACCAAGTAAATATATAGAATACAAAGATAATGGAATATTAAACACATGTTGCAAGCTTATTATCTTTCCAAACAAATCTCCTGTAGCAAAAATATAATCAACAGTTCCCCATATACTCGAACCAAAAAACAAATAAGAAATAAAATCAACATTCCAAATAAGATACGGGACAAAAATAATACAAAGCTGAGAGGCAATAAGTGAAGAATTTCTAGCAAAACAACCAATAGAAAGCAAAATTAAACCAATATAGCTAAACCATAAAATTGGAGCAAGACCCTCGTCTAAATGCAGCAAAGTATTTACTATTGCAGAAATTCCAAAAAAAAGAAATATCAAACCAATAAAAAATATCTTATCAAATTTCATCTTGATTTATTCCTACCAACTATTTTATTTAGTTCTTGAAAAACTTTATCTGATTCTTCTGAAAGTCTAACACTAACTTTCTTTCTTTGAAACATTATATCTCCTTTGCATTTTCAATTACTTTTCTCAATTTAAGAGTTGGATTATAAATCCATAAGATTCCCTTGTGGCCATCAATTATCATTTCCTTTTCTTCTAAATATCTCAAAATCAAATTCAGAGTCTGATGCATAATTTTATTTGGTAATCTTCTTTTAAGCTCTTCTCTATCTATCATTGTATCTGCTTCTTTTAAAATTCTCTCTACCATTAACATAGTCCTTAAACTCGGATAATGTATTATTTCTTTCTCATTATATGTTTCCATACCAATCTTTATATAAACTTATATATAAATATTTAGCTTTATTATTGCCCTTTCAAATAATGCCACGCAAAAAAGAAGAAAAGCACTAAAGAACACAGCAAAGTGACCAATATAACTTTCCAAACCTCTCCAAGAATGTCTATTTTCTTATCGGATTTTTTAATAAATAAATAAAACGCAAAAAAAACAACGATTGAAAGAACACTCTTAGTTATCCAATGATGTCCAATCAAAGACTTAAGAAAGGTTTTAAATCCTTCAGAAAATTCAGCATAAATCGTCACAATAGTAGTCAAAATAATAGTAAATATTGTAGCCACGCTCACAGAGTTTATTCTGTTCATATTCCAACCTCCAGAGCAGATCTATATCCGTTAGAAATAAGGTAACCCATTCCAGCCATCAACACACCGATAAACAAAATAAGAATACACAAGAATAAAATTGCTTTCTTTACAGTAAGGTCTTTATCTCCGTTCAAATGCGATTGAAATTTAATAATCAAAGCATAAGTCAATATAGAAAGAAAGGGTAAAAACAAAAATATATGCTCCTTTGCTTCCATAAAAACAAGAGTGCCCACGGCTGTGGCCCTTCCTTAATAACGGGCTTTACATCAGTTCCATAAGTATTAGAATAATAATAACCTCCAACAATCCATGAAGCAAAGAAGAAAAAGACTCCCAAAAATGCAACGATTTTTGCTCTTTTCAAACGAGAAGGTGTAGGATTAAGCATCTCAACAAAAACCCATAGAAAAGATGCAATTCCCAATTCTCCCAAAATAGCGTGAATACCAATTAAAAGATTAGCATCTTACCTCAAAAAAAATATCAGATTATAAATACTTCTATTTTGGATATCTAAACGATTATTAATCATATTATAAGATATACTAATAAAAATAATTAATCAATTATATTTACATTAGAAAATTATCATAACGTCAGTTAAACACAAGTATTAAGATAAATATTAAAGAATAAATTATCTTCTGAATTTGTTAATTTTTTTCTTTTTCTTATTATCTCTAAAGTGTTTAACAGCATGAAACAAACCATATGCTCCAATCAAAGACCACAATAGATTGGTAATAAAAGAAGGATATGCCTTCATCACAAAAGTATTAAGGGCGAGTAACAAAGAACCAAGAATATTCATCCACTGATACATTCTAGACCTCGAAGTTAAATTATGATGGATGAGCAAAAAATAAGCCAATAAAAGCAAAAAAGCACCAGCCCATCCAATAATCATCATCACATCCATAAACAAAACAGCAAATAACAATTAATAAATCTACTCAAATAATTTTTTATAATTCCATTCTATCTTTTTCTCAACTTCTTTTAACTTTAATCCTTTAATTTCTGCAATTTTCTTATAACTCTCTAGAACATTAACGGGTTCATTAGGCCATTCCTTATCTGGATGCAAATACGGAGAATCAGTTTCACACAACAAATTCTCAATAGGAACTCTTCTAATAACATCTTGAAATTGCTGGCTATATTTACAATTTGCAGGTATACTCAAACACCAATCATTTTTGACAATTCTATCAACTAATAACATTTTTCCTGAAAAACAATGCATAACCACTTTTGTAGCTCCAAGTTCTTCAAGCAATTCAATTGTTTGTAACTCTGCTTTACGAGAATGTACAATCACGGGTTTATCCAATTTAATCCCCAACTTAACAAACTTAGAAAAAACTTTTTTCTGTATATCAAATCCCTTATGTGATTCATCTTCTTTTAAATCTAAACCTATTTCTCCAATAGCTGAAACATTTTTTTTATTTTTAATAATAAAATCGATTTCTTCATCAATTACTTTATCTGTCAAAGACAGAGCATCGATAGGATACATACCTAAAGCAACTTTTATTTCTTTAAATTCAGAGGCTAAATCTAAAATAATTCTATTATGTATTGGATTAACACCATTAATAACAATAACAGAAACATCTTTCTTAACCGCATTAGCAATAGCTTTCTTTACAGAAACCCCTTCTTTTTCAAGCATATCTAAATGGCAGTGCACATCAAAAAGCATAAAAAGGGTTATTTTGAACATTTATAACTTTATGGAACCAACAATAGCAAAAGAAATAGAAAGAGAATCTAATCAGTATAATATAGGTAGAACTCATGTTAAGAAACTATTAGAGAGAATTGTAATTAATGGCATAAAACTGGAAATGACGAATAAAACTATCATCTCGAATTTGAAGAAAGTGGGAGAAATAACAAGGAATTCAAATAACCCATTTTTAACACTAACAAGAATAACTGAAGCTCATGAATTAACGAATGATAGAAGAATAGCTCAAGAAATAATAGGCTTATTATATCTAACATATTTGTCAAATACGAATAATGATGGTAAACTTTTTGAAGATAATCAAATTAAAGAGTCAATCAACATACTAACAAACAATTACAGAGATTAAATAAATAAGAAATAAATTAGTTAACATAATTTTCTTTATACATTTCAATTGATTCTTCAATAACTTTCTTCGCCATTGCAACTCCATGCATATCCAAAATTTTACAAGTTTTTCCTTGTAAATGTTTATATGACTCAAAAAAATGTTTTATCTCTTCAACAATATGTTTGGGAACATCTACAATATCTCTAAATTCTTTAAAACGAGGATCACATTCATATACTGCTAATATTTTATCATCTTCCTCATTTCCGTCAATCATCTTGAAAACTCCAATAGGTCTAACTTCAGCAATAGTCATAGGAACAACTGGCCTTCCAGTAAGAACAATAATATCTAATGGATCCCCATTACTCCAGAGAGTTTGTGGCACAAAACCATAATCTCCTGGATAATGTACAGCAGAATATAATACTCTATCAAGTTTTAGCATTCCAGTATCTTTGTCAAGTTCATATTTTAATTGGCAGTCTTTAGGAATCTCAACTACAGCATTCACTAATTCGGGAGCGTTTTTTCCATAAGATATCTCATGCCACGGATGTTTAATCATAGAATTCTAAAGAGAAAAAATTCATTTAAAAAACAATGGAAGTTAAATAATTTGTCAAAACAATATTAAGAGAGATAGCAGAAACTATAGCTGAATCTAAAACCGAAAAAACGAGTTTTTCTCTTCTCCATGATGTTAGAGAAGGTATTGATTTTGATTTAGCAGTTATATCAAAAAAAGAGGGAAAAGGAAAAATTGGGGAGAAGTCTTGGGCATTGGTGGAAAGACAGAAGGAAGCATCTCTAATGAAGTTGTTGATCGCATAAAGTTTAGAGTTCACCCATTTCTAAGAGATTAAGATTGGATAAGCCACGAACTTAACAACAAGCATGAAAATTAAGAAAAGCCACTAATTCCTAACACTCTCCAATTTTTCCTTTTCCCTCTTTTTTTGATATAACTGCTAAATCAAAATCAATACCTTCTCTAACATCATGGAGAAGAGAAAAACTCGTTTTTTCGGTTTTAGATTCAGCTATAGTTTCTGCTATCTCTCTTAATATTGTTTTGACAAATTATTTAACTTCCATTGTTTTTTATAATGGAGTTTATTAATAAAGTATTCCATCTATTTCCTTGAATTCCAACGCCAACTTTGTCAGCAGGAGTTAGGTTTTTTCTTGCCGATTTTCTCACAAAATTATGAAATACTTAAAAGCCATCTTGGTAAGTTTGAGTTTCCTTAACCCCTTTCCTTACTTTATGAACACATCAAAAATTCATCAACTACAAAGTTAAAGTTGTTAATGACTTCAATGAGCTGGTACTTCGATCCTCATATTTATGGACCTGCCGAGAATCGAACTCGAGTCTCCTACATGCCATGCAGATGTATTACCACTATACTACGGGCCCCTAATCATAAAAATAAAAACAACTTATAAATTTAATTAATCAATAGGCAAAAAACATCCTGTAAAACCAGCAAGTTGTTCAAGACCCAAAGCTCCAGAAACTCTGTTGCTATCTGAGAATTCCCAAACAGGATAACTATTAATTCCTTTCTCAATACACTCTTGAGTTTGACCAGCACCATTAGGCAAAGAACATTCAACATAATTAACAAAATTCCAACTCTTTCCAAAGAGAGCTTTTTGTTCTTGACAGTGTGGACACCAATAAGCTCCATATATCACTGCTCCTTTTTCAGTCAAACACTGAGCAAAATCATCATATTTTCCAGGTTTAGAAGAAACATAAATAATCAAAACAACAAGAATCAAAAAACCAAGTCCCCAATAAAACGATTTCTTCATATAATACAAAAAAAGAGATATTATTTAAAACTTGTCCAATTCAACGTAAGTTTTAATTCAAAAAATAGTAATTTTCTTTGTTTAAAACCTAACTAAATAGTACAGGTAACTCCGCAAACCTCAACACATGCCTGCGCTCCAGGTTCACAAATATTTCCACATTCTTGAAATAATCCATTTCTTTTATCACAATCTCGCTGACAGACAGCAAGAGTAGAAATATCATCAATCTTATACACAATCTTAGAAATCTCTCCGTTGGACGCTTTATATGTTTTAGATATTTGTGGTTCAATAACTTCAATATCTCCTATATAGAAATAGATACCAACACCCGTAACAATAAGAATTATAGAAATTAGTAAAACTTTGTTCATAAAATAAGAGGTATAAGCCTATATTTAAATTAGATTATTCAAACAAATTGAATTAAGAACAATTAGTACATATCAAATATCTTCCAACCGAATCCTTAACAAAGAACCTCTTATGCTTAAAAGCTCTACACTTAATGCAATTAGTCCCGCATTGTTTACACAGTTTTCTATGTGTAACAACACATTTATTTTTCAAACATTGAATACATGAAATTTGACCACAATCTTCACAATAATCTCCACAATTTTTACAAACAACATGATTTCCATTACATAAAACTATTTCTGAGATTTCATTTTTGCAGTCATCACATGAAGGAAGATTGAACCGATTATATAATGGGTCAAAATTAAAAACAATTAGCCGAGTAACTTCTTTAGTTTTAAAGAAAACTTCCAAATTATAAATTGGCCTCATTATAACAGAAGTAGTGAGTAACTTTGTCGATATCTTTAAAGAATATTTTTTCTCTTCATTCTGAATCTGTAAATTTTTTTCATTAATAGCTTGTTTTTTCTGAGCCTCATAATTTGAAACATCAAAATTAATGTTTCTTGCCTTAGCTTTGTTTATTTGAGTATCAACTTCTTTTATCTGTTGGAGATTATGCTCTTCAATTCTTTTAATTTCATTAGAAAGACCATTTTCTAACATTATAGAAATTTCTTTTGTCTTAGATTCTATTCTATCTCTTAATTTATTTTTAGCCAGCTCATAATTTTCTTTTATTTCTGAAATGTCAAAATTTTTATCTTTCAATGAGTCTATAATAAACATTTTAAAATCGGGTTCAATAACCATTTTTGAATCAATAAAAATATCAGTAACTATTTTATTTTCATCATTCATATATTTATAAGATGTCTGAAAAGTGAATTTCAAAATAGGTAAATAAGAAAGATTTGTGTTTATTTTAGAAATAGTGCAATTTCTTAAAGTTAGTTTATCTTTGAGAATAGAATCAATTGGTAAATTAAACTTTAATCTTTGTAAAACCGATTCTCCTGTATTATCTAAGTATGAACGCATAGTTTTCAAAAGATAACTTTCGGATGTAACTACTTCTATAGAAAGTGAAGAATATTTTGAATCAAAAGCTATGGTATATGGTTCATTTTTGCCATAAAACTTCTGAAACTTTAAAGGGATTCCTGAAACGCTGATAGTCTCTCCATTATCTAAAACATTTGCACCCAATTGACTAAAAAATTTAACAGTAAACTGCCTCAATGCAACAATATCACTTGACATCTAAAACCTCCGAAGTAGCCTTTTTTGAAGAGTCATAATCCTTTATTCCTTGAGAAATTATCTCGTTTATCTTTTGGACATTTTGGGCGAATATATCGAGGTTGTTTTTTGAATCAATAAAAGAATCCATAAGCATTTCCTCAATTTTATTTAATCCAGACTTACCAGGACCATCTAACCCTAAGTTAAACAAGATTATGGGAAGTTCACCAATTACAAGACCGATACAACACATCTTATTTATTATCAAGTCTATGACATGCTCTTCCATAGTTCCTTTTGTAGCTAAACTATAAATGTACATATCTTTCTTTTGTCCAATTCTATCAAGCCTTCCAATTCTTTGCTCAACAGACATAGGGTTCCAAGGCAGATCATAATTAATCAAATAATTACAAAACTGAAAATTCAAACCTTCTGCTCCAGTTTCAGTGCTTATCATCATTTGAGCATCTTTCTTAAATTCATTAATTCTGTGAGTTTTCTCTTCTCTATCAAGTCCACCAATAAATTCTACTATCTTAAGTTTGTAAGGCTCAAGTTTCTCAACAATGTACTTCAAAGTAGTAGGATGTTTAGTATACATCAATATCTTAGCGTCTTTATCCTCTTTCAATATTTTATCAACAATCTCTATAAGCTTCTCAATCTTAGAGTCTTTTTTTAATTTAGAATACTCTTCAATAATATCCTGTGCAATCTGCCTAGTCTCTGCATGATAATGATCTCCATCTACAATCTTTCTTAAAGATTCTACTGCAGATCTTGATGAACTAGTTATCTTAGGTAGTATTGCATAAATTATTAATTTTCCTCTTAATTCATCTCCACTAGCAGAGAAATATTTAGTCTTTAATAAATCACAAACAGAATCATACACTTTCTTCTCTTCAAGAGTTAAAGTAACAACCTCTATCTTAGGTATTCTTTTCATATAAACAATTCCAGTTTCATCTCTTCTTCTACGAATCATTACTTCCTGTAATCTCCTTCGTAACTCAAGAGCGTTAACCGGATATCTCTTGTTGCCTCTAAAAAGAAACTTATCTCTAAACTCTTTTATTGTTCCAAGATGTCCTCTCTTAAGTATATGCAACAAATTGTATAGTTCAAGTAAATCATTCTGAAAGGGAGTAGCAGTCAAAAGCAAAAATCTTTTTTTCTGCATTCTATCTACAAATCTCCATCTTGTAGTAGTGCGTTGTTTAAGTTTATGAGCTTCATCAACTATGAGAATATCCCAAGGAATATCGTGTGCTTTTTCATGTCTAAATTTACCAGACTCTTTATCATAAGTTTTTACTTTATCGATAGAAGCTATAGCAAAATTAACGTTACTCCAATCACTCTCATCTTCGATTATAGTAAAATCTAAATCAAATTTATCCTTTAGTTCAACAACCCATTGATCAACAAGAGAAGGAGGAGTTAATATCAAAGCTTTATTTACAAAACCCCTTACAATACATTCCTTAAGCAATATTCCGGTTGTAATCGTTTTTCCTAAACCAACCTCATCAGCAAGTAAAGCAGATCCATTTAGTTCTCGTAAAATATGCAGAGCTCCGTTAGTCTGGTAAGGTAATTGATAAGTCAAATTTTTCTTTATTAAATCATAAGATACAAGGGAAGAAATTTCAGAATTAGTTTCAAGCTGAACAGCATTAACTTTTAATTCGGCAGAATCAGCAGAATCAAACTGCTTCTTTTCTATTTTTTCAAGAATAAGATTATCATCATCTGAAAAACTCTCCTCTATAACAATACCCACATAACACCTCAGGCAAATTTCCAGTAAAATCAGTTTTTAAGTTTGTATATAATACAATTCAAATAAATCTAATAAATTTTCCTCTTCAAAAATTTGTGCTTGTTTTAATATATCATTCAAATTATCAATCTTAAGTTCGGAGTGTATATGAACGACTGTCTCAATTTTAGCAGAAGCAATTTGTTTAGAGATTATTACATAACTTTCTCTCTGTTTCAAAAAAACAAAATCAAATTTATTACAGAGAATTTTTAATAGTTTTTCACCGAAGATTTTTCTTAACAAAGCCATGACGAGCTATCTCAAAAAAAGTAACTATCGACATATTTTTCTCAACAAAAGTAAATTCTTCAAGATAAAGCTTCTCTACTTTCTTTAGATTCTCAATAGCTCTCTGAATAATTTTGCCTTAACTAACATATTGCCAACTTCAGGACAAATAACTACCATATCTTCATCCTATTCAATTATAAATGTAAATGTAGTCTTTTCCATTATCTAAAAAGAGAAATAAGTTTATTAAAATTATGCATTCAAGAAAAGTTATTTACTAACGCCAATAACCTTTTTCCCATACATATAAGGCACAAGAACATCTGGAACTTTAACAGTTCCATCTTTTTGCTGATAATTCTCAAGTATTGCAACCATTGCCCTAGAAGTTGCAATAGCAGTATTGTTTAAAGTGTGTGGAACATACTTATCTCCCGTTCCAGGATCAACTCTAATTTTCAATTTGCGAGCCTGAGCATCCGTCAAATTAGAACAAGAGCCAACTTCAAAATAAGAATTTTTTCTTGGAGACCATGCTTCAATATCTACTTGAATATGTTTTAAGTCTCCTAAGTCTCCAGAGCATATACCAAGAATACGAACAGGAATTCCGAGTTCTTTAAATATTTCAACAGTAGTTTTTTTCAGTTCATCAAAAAATTTCATAGAATCAATAGGTTTGCAGACAACAATCATCTCTACCTTGTTAAATTGATGACTACGATATAATCCTTTTTCATCAATACCATGTGAACCTATCTCCTTTCTGAAACACATAGAATAAGAGCAATGTTTCATAGGTAACTGTTTCTCTTGGAATATGGTATCAATATATCTTCCAATCATAGAATGTTCACTCGTTCCGATTAAATATAAATCTTCATTGTCCATTTTGTAAATCTGATTATTCATATCATTCAAATCAGTAACATTCTTGATGACATAGCCACGAAGCATCAAAGGAGTTTCAACATAAGTAAATCCCTTCTGAACAAGTTTGTCTATAGCAAATCTAATCAAAGCTTGATTCAACAAAGCCAGGTCCCCTTGTAAATAATAAAATCCATTTCCAGAAGTCTTTGCAGAAGCATCAAAATCAGCAACACTTAATTTTTCAGCAATCTCTGCATGACTCAAAACTGAAAAGTCAAATTTCTTCAGCTTACCAATAACTTCCCATTCCTTATTTTCAGAATCGTCTTTACCAATTGGAACATCTTTGTGTATTATATTTGGTATCTTAGAAAGCATTCCAGACAGTTTCTCTTCAAGAGAATACATTTCATTCTCAAGGTGCTCAATTTTTCCAGGAATTTCTCCAGCCTGTTTCAATAATTTCTTAGTATCCTTTCCAGACTTCTTAGCATCTGCAATCTCTTTAGATAATTTGTTTCGAGAAGATCTTATCTCGTCTACCTGTCCCTTTAGTGTGCGCCATTCCTTATCAATATTAAGAATTTCATCAACAAGTTTTAATCTATCTTTTTTTCCCTTTTTCTTGATATTTTCCTTAACTATATCTGGATGCTCACGTAAGAACTTAATATCAAACATATCTAAGCAATAAAAAAGATGTATTTAAAGTTAATTTATAACTTACAAAAGACTTAAATAATAAGAAATAATAATATATTATATCAAATAACATGGTACAAAATATAATAAACTTAAGCGAAAAGGAAGATAGAATACTAAACATAGTCAAGGCAATACATGGATTTAAAACAAAAAGCGAAGCTATTGCATTAATCACTAAAGTATACGAAGAAAATTTCTTAGAGCCAGAATTAAGACCTGAATATATAGAAAAATTAGAGAAAATAAGAAAAGAAAAAGGAATTAGGTTTAATAATATAAATGAGTTAAGAAACCTGATTGAAAGTTAAATATGTATCTTTATGAAATTCAGCCAAGTTTACAACAAAAATTAAAGATATTATTAAAAAAAGATAAATCATTATATGAACAAATTATAAAGAAAATTAATGAAATAATTAATTCTTCAGATATTGAACATTATAAAAACTTAAGATATAATATGAAAGAAGCAAAAAGAGTACATATTGTACATTTCGTGCTAATATTTAGTTTTAATAAAAATAGTAACATGATAACTTTTCTTGATTTTGACCATCGCGACAATGTCTACAAAAGATAATTACCTTCTACCAAATCTTGAACTTCCGAAACTTCTTCCTCTTCCACCACCACGACCTCCGAAACGAGATCCCCCTCCAAATCCTGAACCTCCAGAATCTCTTCTATATCCACGATCTCCCCGATTATCTCTATTTCCTCCAGATTTTCCTCCGAAACTTCTTCCTCTTCCACCACCACGACCTCCGAAAGTAAGACGCCCTCGATTATCTCTATCTCTTGAGTCTTCCTTAAAACGAACGTGAACCTGTTGAATCTGGGGTAAATCTTGTTGAACAATAGTAAGAGAAGGATCTGCTAAAACTCTCTGAAAATTTTCATAATCTCTCTGAGTAACAATAGTAATTGCTATACCCTCTTTTCCAGCTCTAGCAGTTCTTCCAATTCTATGAATATACTCCGTACTTGTTTTAGGAACATCAAAGTTGTAAACATGGGAAACATTTTTTATATCTAAACCTCTAGCAGCAACATCTGTACAAACTAAAATCAAAGCTTTTCCTGAATGGAATTCTTCTAAAACTCGAGACCTTTTATTCTGTGCAAGACCTCCGTGAATAGCCATCGCATCAAATTCATTTCTCTGTAAATTATGAACTAAATAGTCAGCATTTCTTCGAGTGTTTGTAAATACCATAACAAGACCCATCTTTTCTTCTTTAAGCAAATGCACAAGTAAAGAGAATTTCATATTATTTGGAGAATCGTAATACACTTGTCTAAGTTTTGAAGGATCAACATGAGACTCAGATTCAACAAAAACATAATCTTTCAAATAATGTTTAGCAATTCTTTCTATATCTTGAGATATTGTAGCAGAAAATAATAAAGTCTGTCTTTCCTTAGGGCACTGTTCAATTATTGTTACAACATCGTCAATGAATCCCATATCAAGCATCCTGTCTGCCTCATCTAAAACAAGATATTTCAAATGCGATAAATTCAAGGTTGCCTGTCTTAAATGGTCTAAAATTCTTCCAGGAGTTCCAACAACAATATCTGCATGTCTCAAAGCAGATTTTTGAGGCACTATAGAAACTCCTCCGTATATCTCTTTTATAATCAAATCTTTATGTCTTGAAAATTTATGTAAAGTCTTACCAACCTGTTCAGCTAATTCACGAGTGGGAGTCAAAATAAGAGCTTGTATACCTTTTCCAGATTGTATTGATTCAATAATTCCAGCTCCAAAAGCAAGAGTCTTACCCGAACCAGTAGCAGAACTACCTAAAACATCTTTTCCAGATAAAACTAAAGGAATAGCTTTCTCTTGAATATCACTAGGATTTGTAAATCCAGCGTTTCTAATTAAGTTAAGTATCTCTGAATTTAATCCTAATTTTCTAAATGATTCCATAAACAAAACAGCAAATAACCCTTTTTAAAGTAAAGCCTTATCTTTCTTAACAGAGATATCTAATCTATTATAAGCAAGTTCAACCTTCTTATTTTTTAAGATAGATTTGTATATCTTCTCACTTAAATCACTTTTAATTTTTGTAATATTCTGAACTGGAGCATAAAATAATATCTTTATTTTCATACCATTATCCACAATAGAAACCCTCGTAGCTATTTCTCTATTTAATTTTTTGGCATATTCTCCAGTAATTTCTTCAGCAATTGCAGTAACTATCTTCAAAGCCCCATCTAAATCACTATCATACTTTATAATAAAAGAAACTTCATCTAAAACAAAATCATGAATTAAAGTATGATTAATTAATACATCATCAAAAAGTTTGTAATTGGGTACCAACACATTTCTTCCAGAATGTTGCTCTGAATCAACAGTCCCTCCAATTTCATCAATATGAACGTGAGTCAAAGAAATATCGTAAACATCTCCTTTTACAGAACCAATAGAAATTCTATCTCCAACCTGAAAAGGTCTTTTTACAACAACCATAATCCATGCAGCAATTCCAGTAATTGGCTTTTGTAAAGCAAAACCTATTGCTGCAGTAAGAAGTCCAGCAACAACCCCTATACCAGTCCAAGATTTAAAGTAGGAAAGAAATGCAAATAAAATTACGACCCATGTGAAAACTATATTAATCATTCTAGAGAATATTTTTATTGTAGAAACTTGATTTTTTGATTTTGCTTTTTTCAAAATCCTTCTCTTAACAAAAAGAACAAAAAAATTGAAAATAAAAATAATAACTATAGCTATCAAGATAATCTCGAAAAACGGAATCCATTTAGTAATATTTTGAAAAATATCAAGCACCATAAACAAAAATAATATAAATGATATATAAAGTATCACATCTAATAATAAAAATGATAAAAAAGATTGAAAACGGAATATTGAGAGTAAGCACAAATCTCAAAGTATATGAATCAAAGGATAATAATTGGGTTTTATCAAAGAAAACTTTACCAGAAACATTAAGTGTTGTAAATCTATTCAAATCAAACAATAGATTAAAAGAAATTATAGATACAAAAAATAAAAAATTTTTAAAAGGTCAATTATCAAAACAAGGACAAGTGCAAGGAGCACGAATAAAAATTCTTCCAACAGGCGAAAAATTAGATAAGACGTTCTCCATATTTGCAAAAAACCTTACATTTCATGATGAATCTTCGCATGATCACTGGGATGTCATATATCAAAATCCAAATGGAAAATTTGCATATTGTTATACTCTTGAAAAGAAGTCAAAAGCGCAAAAAAGCAAATACAGAAAAGTTTCTGATTTTGAAAAAATATATAAAAAGTTAGAGAAAAAAGCAAGATATGCGTTAAAAGATAAAGAAGATATATATGCTGTTCCAATGTATACCCTTCTAAAAACCTATATGCGTGTAGGAAACGAATTAAACTACAATCAAACAGGTCATAAAGGACTTACAACTCTAAAAAAAGAAGATATCTCTATACTGAACAATAAAGTTACTTTCAACTATATATCTAAAAGTGGAGTTCCAATGGAAATATCAAGAGAATTTCCCAATGATTATATTAAAAGATTAAAAGATAACATAAAAAATAAAAAAAATTCAGATTTCGTCTTTGAAAAAAACAACAAACCAATGAAAGACACAGATTTTATGAATACATTTGAAGATTATTGTGGGCAAAGATTCTATCCCCATATAGTGAGATCTTACTATGCAACAAAAAAAGCAAAAGAGTTTCTTCAAAAACACAATAAAGCAGAAAAAAGACAAATAAAGAGTCTATTCCTTGAGATAGCCGAACAATTAGGCCACAAGAGATTCGATAAAAAAAACAATGAATGGAAAGATAGTTACACAATAACAATACATCACTACATCCAACCAGATTTAGTAGAAAAAATAGAAAAGTTAAGTGGCAATTAATTGTTTATCAGAGGTAAATTTATTTTCCCAACAATATTTATCTGGTTCATTTAGATAAACAGTTAAAGTTGCAAAAGCAAGACCAAAATCTCTTATTCATAAAGGATTAAATCCAAAGGAGAAGGCAATACCAAATAAATGTAAACTCAAAAATAAAGATGCAAATCTCGTGTAAATGCCAAGAATCATAAACAAACCAAGAGTAATCTCAAAAACAGCATTTGCAATTACAAGATTATTTGCAGTCATAAATGAAGGCACTACAAAATCAGAAGCAAAAGAAACCCAAGAATCAGGAGTTATAGCTTGAGACACTCCAAAATAAAGAAAAACAAAGCCATTGAAATTCTCAAAATCATGTCTGATAAATCTTTAGAATGAATCATATTTCTCCTAATATATCAAAATCACCCATTAAAGTTCCGACTCTCATTAAATTGGCCACTTGGTTAGTTTCATGTTTTCCTTCAAAGGCATTTTTGAAATCATCAATCATTCCACAAAAAGGAATTATAGTAACTACTAATCCAGGATGCTTAGGTAAAAATGAGGTTATATCATAAACTTTTCCATCATAAGCAACCCAGCAATCCTGTAAAGAGTTATGCTCTGATAAACTATCTAAAGTAATTTTTCCAGAACTGGAAGGAATATCTTCAGAAGATAAATCAGTTGTATCTAGATTATTCAATGATGCAGAAAGTCTTAAAAATGAAACTAGCGCAATAGCAAACGCAAACAATAAAATTGCAACATAAATATTTCTAATAATCAAAAATAAATAAAATACCATATATTTCTTTCGGATGAATAGATACAACAATTAAAATATCAACAAAAAACTAAAAGATTATCATTCACAATCTTCTTAAAATTCATATTTTTCAGTCATCTAAATCTTCATACTTGACTTTCCACTGATTTTCCCACAGTTTCTTCTTTTTAACGCTACATTTAGGACAATATTTTCTAGGAAAACGAGCATTAGAATTAGTCTCGAATTCCTTTTTACACTCATAACATTTTTGCTTTTTCATATAAATTATAGTATTCGATAGTTTAAAAACTAACGCCTTTACATAAAAAAATTAAACTTTGTAATTTTATTACGCCCGGACTCGGAATCGAACCGAGAAATCCGTGAGGAAACCGCATTTCGAGTGCGGCGCAGTACCACTGTGCCATCCGGGCCATTAAATATCAAAAATATCAATAAATCATCTTTTAAATATTTAGAAAAATCAATAAAGTAAAACATTTAAACTGATCATATTTCTAAATAATATGAACATCAAAAGAGGAACGTTAATAGGTCTGGCCCTTTACGCAACAACATTTATAGCAGGAATAATACTAACAATATTTGCAAAAGTAAATTTGGAATCTTCTCAGAATATACCTACGACTTATTGGATAATTACCATAGTATTGACTACTTTGCTAACTTGCATAGCTTCAATATGGTATTTTAACAAATCAGGAGTAAAAAGAAATATGAAAGAAGGTTTTAAATTAGGAATTAATTTCATAATAGTAGGTTTCGTGTTAGACTCATTATTTTTCATACCAGTTCTAATCTCAAATGGAATTCCACCACTAATTCAATATTACACAACTTCTTCATTTTATATTACCCGACTATTAGTTATTGTAAGCGCAACATTTGTTGGTTCTAGAAAATAATATTTGCAAAGGTTTTAAAGGGATTTTATGTTTTGATTTTTGCTTTAGCGGGGATGCCAGAGTGGTCAAATGGGATACGTTAAGGCCGTATTAGCTTAGTGCTTTCCTAGGTTCGAATCCTAGTCCCCGCATTCAATTGAATAAGATTATTTCAAAATACACTTATTTTAAAGTTTTAAAAATATCAATTTCGATAAACATTCAATTTTTAAGATTCAATATAATCATAATCATATACTAAAAATCAAAATTTACAAAATGACACAAAACACAATTGATAGAAATATTAATTACTTAAAAGAGAATTTGCGGAAAGTTTCACAAATAATAGATTACTATAGAGACAAAACAACAGTCTATGGTTTGATAGATGAGGAAGGTAAAATACTTTGGATTTCGAACGGTATTTTTAATGTAAGCGACAAAAATTTCTATATCTCTATAGAGATAGGTTTACAAATGAAACCAAGAAAAGTAGGTTTCTTCCCAAATTTAGGAAATAAAATCAGAAATATAGGGCGAGAATCCTGTAGAATCTCAAAATTAGAAGAAAAAAGCATGATGAAAACGATTAACGATGTTAAATCAGACAATAGATATATAATAATGGAAGAAACAAAAAGACAGTATAATAAAAGATATGGTTTTTTATAAAAATCTACAAATCCTTTTAAAACGTGAACTTCAATAAAAAAAGATGATAAAAAGAAGTGAAATAGGAAGACTTCAAAGTTTGAGAACAAATTCAGTAACTTCTTGGAAACCTAAAGAAACAGTTATACCTCCCGAAGGTTTTTTAGAAACAGAAAGTTTAGAATTAAAAAAATCGGAAAGTTTATCATTTCTTAAAGAAGAGAAAAATTCAGGAAATATTTTTGAAAATGAATATTGGGATTTAAATGATGAAAAAGGAAAAATAGAACCATTAAAATTTTCAAATGGAAAGACTCAAACAGATATAGTTAGGGAGATAAGTGAATTAGTAAAGTCTGGGACAAAAATAATATTCCTCCATGGAGCTTGTGGAACTGGAAAATCAGCAATAGCTTTGAATGTAGCAAGAAAACTTGGAAAAGCTTCCATAATCGTCCCAGTAAAGGCTTTACAAAGACAATACGAAGAGGATTATACAGATAAGAAATTTCTATACAAAACAAACGGTCAAAAAATGAAAATAGCAGTTCTTACAGGAAGAGAAAACCATGATTCAATAATAGAACCAGGAGCTTCATGTGCAGATCCAGAACTCCCAGAAAACATAAAAATAACTGAAAAAAATTATAATAAGCTATCAGATTATTTTAGAAACAACCCCTTTGTATCTGGTCAAGATGTTCCAGATTACAAACATATGAAAAGACTTTCCGTTGCACCTTCAAATCCTTACTGGAGCCCAATTGTCCCATCAACATACGAATTAAATCAATTAAAAGATGCAAAAAAAGTCAAATATTATGGATGTGATGGACGCGAGTATACTTTCTATCATCGAAAACCTGGATGTTCTTACTATGACCAATATCTAGCATACAAACAAGCAGACATAATAATTTTCAACGCAGCAAAATACAAAGCAGAGTTAACAATAGGAAGAAAACCAGCAACTGAAATAGAAATAATAGACGAAGCAGATGAATTTTTAGATGGTTTATTCCAACAAGAAGAGATAAACTTAACAAGATTCGCTTCAAGTTTATCTACATTAATACCTGAATCTCTAAACACAAGAGAAACAATAAAAGGAATTCTTGATTTATTATCCTTAGAAGAAAAAAATAAAAGAGCATTAGGAATAAATGAAAATCAAGTATTTCATATAGACGAAACCTATTTAGGAAAAATATTCAAATTAATGGAAAAAGATAAGGAACTTGAATCAGAGATAATTTTGGATGAAAACAGTTACGTGAATAAAGCATTTGAACTATCAAAAAACTTTTCAGATCTAACTGAAGATATATATGCAACTTTCAGGAAAGAGGAAGATAATTTATTTGTAAAACTTGTAAGCACAAATTTGCAACCAAAGATTCAAGAGCTTTTAGACAAGAATAAATCCTTAATATTCATGTCTGGCACTCTTCAATCTCAAAATGTTTTGAAAAAAATATTTGGAATAGAAAATTTCAAAATTGTAGAAGCAGAAACACTTCAGCAAGGATCCATAGAAATTTTAATGACTGGAAAAGAGAGAGATTGTAGATATGCAAATTTTACAGGAGGACAACATTCAAGAGAAGATTACTTAAAATCTTTAAATACAATTGTAGAGAAAGCAAAAAAACCAACTTTAATACATGTGAATGCCTTTCAAGATTTACCAACTGAAGAAGAAAAGATAAAGTATCATCTTATACAATTAATATCTCAAGAAAGATTAAGAGAACAACAAGAAGAAGATAAAACTGGAAAAATGATTTCAATATTCAAACAAAAATTAAACGATAAACTATTTACGACAAAATGCTCGAGGGGCGTTGATTTTCCAGGAGATATGTGTAATTCTGTAATTTTCACTAAATATCCAAACCCGAATGTTTCAGATACATTCTGGAAGATATTACAAAGAACCCACCCAGATTCTTTTTGGGATTTCTACAGAGACAAAGCTCACCGAGAGTTTTTGCAAAGAATATATAGAGCAGTTCGTTCAATAAAAGACCACGTTTACATACTTTCTCCAGACATACGCGTTTTAGAAGCTGTAAAAAAGTTGCAAAATAAAAAATAAATTAGATTTAAAAATAACGATTAACATTATTTAAAAATGGAACCTTCAATCCAAAAAACTGAGGAGTATATAGGTGTAAATCTAAGACAAGATGAATTTTTTGAGTTATCAGAAAGTGAAATTATGGGTGCTATTGATTATAGAAATTTAATAATAATGATAAAAGAGAAAAATTATAAGATAAAGCGTATTTTTGATAGAAGAAAAAGAAGACTAGATGATAATGAACTAGAATTAAGAATAAAATTAACTACTTTTCTTAAAATAGAATTAAGGAATGCAAATACATATGCAAACGGAAATTATATAGTTCCAATAAAATATAAAGATAATTTAGAATTATTAAGAAGAGAATTTACATTTTACCTAAAAAGAAATAAAGATTAAATCTTCTTTAAAACAGGACCATTATCTCCAAGATCTTCAATAACAAATCCTTTCTCTCTAATTCTCTCTCTTAATATATCGGCTTCAGCCCACATTCTTTTTTTCCTTGCTTCCTGCCTAGCTTCAAGCAGTTTTAAAACATCTTTAGGAACTATAACTTTTTCTTCTTTCATGTCTTTAATTCCTAAACCCAATACTCTATCAAAATCTTCAAGAAGAACCAATCTTAATTTAGTATTCATATCAGTTTCAACAAGAACTTCCCAAAAGATTTCCAATGCTCTTGGCATATTCAAATCATCATTAATAGCATTCAAAAAATTATTTCTATGAATTTCTACATCTGTATTTCCAGAATGTTTTTCTTTTCTAAGTTCAATAATTCTACGTTTTATTTTTTCATAAGCATTCTTTGCTGCATCAAGAGCCTCAAAAGAAAATTCTAAAGGCCTTCTATAATTATTATGCAAACACAAATATCTATAATGTAACGGATTAAAACCGTTTTTAGCCAAATCTTCTAAAGTATAAATATTTCCTAATGACTTAGACATCTTTCCATCTTTCAAATTAAGTATACCTCCATGAATCCAGTAATTGACAAATTTTTTACCAGTTGCTCCTTCTGATTGAGCTATCTCATTAGTATGATGTGGAAACATCAAATCTAAGCCTCCTGTATGAATATCTAACGTATTCCCCAATTCTTTCATACTCATAGCAGAACATTCGATATGCCAACCAGGCCTTCCTCTCCCAAATAAAGCATCCCAAAAAACATCTCCATCTTCAACAGAATAAAATTTCCACAATGCAAAATCTTTAACATTTGATTTGTCATATTCATCCGATAAAATTCGTTCCTTAGTAACAATTATCTTATCTAATCCTGCAATTCTACCATAATTCTTAGATTTTGAAACAGAAAAATATATGCCATCTGAACTTTTGTATGCTAGACCTTTCTTGAGTAAAACTTCTATAATCTTAATCATCAATTCAATATTATCTGTTGCTCTTAGGAATTTAGTTGGTTTTATAATATTCAAAGATTCTATATCTTCCACATAAATAGATTCATATTTCTTAGTGAGTTCCTGTAAAGATAGTTTTTCGCGTTTCATAGCTTTCAATATTTTATCATCCACATCTGTAAAATTCATTATATGATTAACTTTCAGCCCATTATAGATAAACACTCTTTTAAGCAAATCAGCCATTAAAGCGGTTCTAAAATTACCTATATGTTGATACCAATAAACTGTGGGTCCACAAGAATACATACTCACCTGTTTCTTCTTAATAGGTTTAAACTTCTCTTTCTTTCTAGTCAAAGTATTATAGAGTTGAATATCCATAATACAAACAAATATCATAGTATTTTAAGAGTTTCTAATCAAAGATTCAAGTAAATTTGGGTTCTTAATTTTCATCAAATCACTTCTTAACTTAGAAGCACCATCAAATCCCTTGAAGAAATTGCTTCCTACATATTTTATTCTAGACATATCAACAACCTCATATTTTTCAGCTAATTTCAAATATTCTTTAAAAGCTCCAATCCGTTCATTTTTTGTAATTTCTTTTTCTTTCCCTGTGCGCAAATATCTTAAAATTTCTCGAAATACAAAAGGATTTCCTATTGCGGCAGAAGCAATCATAGCCCCGTCTGCAATCTCAAGCATTTCAGATGCGCTTTTACCATTAATAACACCACCATTTCCTACAATAGAAATACCTAACTCTTTCTTGACTTTAGAAATCCAAGACCAATCTGGCTTATCACTTGCTCTCTGCTGAGCAGTTCTTGCATGAATCGTTAATAAATCGGCTCCGGCTTCTTCAATTTTCTTTGAGACCTCAATAACGTTATTATTCTTAAATCCCAAACGAATCTTAGCAGTAACAATCAGCCCAATATCCTTCAAAACACGAATAAATGAAGCAATTTTATCAGGATCATTCAATAAATAACTTCCAGCCTCGTTTCCAACAATTCTTGAGGAAGGACATCCACAATTAATATCTATTAAGTCATAATTTTCCAAAAGATTTAATTTACTAAGTTTAGTAAATTCATTAAGATTATTTCCAGTAATCTGTAATCCCAAAGGTCTATCAGAGACTCCCGCAATTTTCATCAAATTTTGAGTTCTAGAATTCTCATGAAGAATAGCATCCACATAAATCATCTCCGTATACGCCATGGCAGCTCCTTCATTACGACAAAGCAAACGGTAAGCACAATCTGTAACCTCTACCATAGGAGCAAGAAATAATCTATTTTTCAATTTGATGTGACCAATCTTAAGAACCATATATAAAAAAATAAAATAAATTATAAATATCTATCTTTTAGAAAAAAATTCCATTTCTGTAAATAAAAATTGTAAAATTTCTTTATAAGCTAATTTTTAGAAATCTTAAAGTTTAATTTATAATATTCATCAAAAAAATTTCTAAAACATAAACAATAAATAACTTTATATAAGCATCATCGTTTCAAGAAATAACTCAAAATGGAAAAAGATATAGACAGAATTCCGAAGAATCCAGAAACAGACATAATCATAAGAATAGATGATTTCGGAGGAAAGAGAGGTATAACTATAAGGGAATTCGTAAAATCTGAAAGATATACTGGATTTACAAAAGCTGGAACAAGGATACCAGCAGAATATTTCAAAGTTTTCAAACAAGCAATAAATTCAATAGATGAAAAAGAATTAACAGAAGCAACAATAGAGCAAACAGAAGCACATCAAAAACAATCAGAAGCAAAACCTATTAAAACATCAACAAAAAAATCAAGCAAAAACTACGAAGAAACTGAGATGTAATCAACAAAGAACTCTATCTTCTCTCAAATCAATCCAATTTTCTCCAAATGTAACAAAGCCAGAAATAGGTTTCAAATAAATCAATTCGTTATTAGAACAACTAACCAAAAAATCTCTGCAAGTTTTTCCAGAACATATAGCTTTTGTATAAGTATCCTGAAAATCTATGTGTCGCTCTTCAAACAAAAATAAAGAAAAAAACAACACAGCCAATAAAATCAAAAATCTCATCACAAAATAAAGAAGATATTGCTTAAAAAATTAATCGTAGCCAAATATAACACCTTTTAATTCAAGACAAGTAACTCCTATCTTTTTACAATTCTCTCTACAAAGAGTAACGAGTTTCTCAAATTCTTCCTGATTTCCTTTTACATCGGTATATAAGTCTTCTTTGTCGAGCATAATGAATTTAGTTTGAGCGGCGCTAACAATGTCATTTAGATTAGAGATTCCCTTTGTCGTTTCAATTTTAGGAACTAAAGTTATATGTCTTGGAACTTTACTCCTTATATTCTGAATCATTGAAGATTCTTCAGCATTTGAAAATGCAAAATAATGCATAGGATATTTTTTAGTAAACTCAATAGTTTCATCTAAACTAAACTTAGGTTGTGGAGGCTTAGTTCTGCCAGTTGGATAATCTAGCCAAATTGCTCGCCCATGTAAATCCTGGAGTATCTTCTCAAGAGCTTGTTTAGACTCTATCCAAGCAATATTAATCCTAACAACAGAATCTTTAGGGTATTCCATGCCAATGGTATTAACGTGATTACTAATAACAATCATAAAATCAAAGAAGAATTAAGCTTTAAAAATATCTCTTTTCTCACAAATATATGATACGTCAACCAATAATAACCGTAGCGGGCCATGTAGACCATGGAAAAACTTCCCTTTTAGATTGTTTTAGAGGTAGCTCTCTTCAAGAGCTTGAAGCTGGAGGAATAACCCAAAAAATTTCTTTTACTAAATACCCATTTGAACAAATACAAAAAATGTGTCCTTTGCTTGAAAAGGCAAAAATAGAATTGAAATTACCAGGTTTCTTATTTATAGATACACCCGGACACGCAGCATTTACAAATCTAAGAAAACGTGGAGGTTCATTAGCAGACATAGTTATACTTGTCGTAGATATAAAAGAAGGAATAAAACCCCAAACAGCAGAAGTAATCTCTATACTAAAGGCAAATAAAACTCCTTTTGTTATAGCTTTAAACAAAGTAGATACACTATCTGGTTGGCATAAAAAAGAAAGTATAAAAAAATCAATCGAATCTTTAGCAACACATACAAAAGAAGAGTTTGACATATCTCTTGCAACATTTCAAGGAGCTTTACAAAGCCACGGTTTCGATTCGGAGTTGTTTTATGAAATATCTGATTTTACAAAAAAAATAGCAATAGTGCCATGTTCAGCAAGAACAAAAGAAGGAATTTCAGAATTATTATTTGTTCTCTGTGGACTTTCTCAAAAGTTCTTAGCAGAAAAACTAATATTATCATATGAAACAAAGGGCGTTCTCTTAGAAGTTAAAAAAGAGAAATCAATGAAAACAGCAGAAGCAATAATTTACGATGGAATATTAAAGGAAGGTGATGAAATTGCTATAGCAACGCTTTCAGGAAACCCGATCATATCAAAAATTAGGGGTTTAGAAGAAATAATTCCATTAAGTCTTAAATTTAAAGCGACTAAAGAAGCAATTGCGGCAACAGGATTAAGATTGCAATTAACAAATAAAGAAGGAATTCTTTCAGGAATGCCATTCCAAAGAATAGAAAATAATTTATTAGATATAAAAGAAAAATTCAAAAGAGAATTTCAGAATACAATTACGACAGAAAAAGAAGGAATAATTGTAAAGGCAGACTCTTTAGGAAGTTTAGAAGCACTTTTAGTATTACTAAAACAGGCAAATATCTCCGTAGTTAAAGCTGGAATAGGACCAATAGGTAAATCCGATATAGTTACTTCAAAAGCAAATTTAGAAATCAATCCATTAAATGCAATAATAGTAGGATTTAATGTAGAAGCTGAAGAAGACATTCCTAAAGTAAAAAATATCAAGATATTAACAAACAAAGTAGTCTACAAACTTATAGAAGATTTGCAAAAATGGAGAACCAATCGCCAAGGCGAGATAGAAAAAGAAAGACTGATGGCATTAGCGACAATATGTAAAATAGAAATTCTTCACCAATATCAATTTAGAAATTCTAATCCTGCAATATTTGGAATAAAGGTTTTAGCAGGGGATGTAAAAAGGAATATTCCTCTAATAGATGAAACAGATGAACAAATATCTCGTGTAAAAGCTCTTCAAGAAGATAAAACATCTTTAGAAGAAGCAACTGAAGGAAAAGAAGTAGCGATGTCTCTTCCTGGTGTAAATTTTGAACGTCAATTAGTAGAAAAAAAATATCTTTACAGTCAAATATCAGAATCTCAATTTAAAGAGTTTAGAAAAAACAAAGATCTCCTAACTGAAAATGAAATAAAAACGTTAATGGAAATCGCTGAAATTAAGAGAAAGAAAAAGAGTGACTGGGGTAAATAATCAACATAAGTCTTCAAGAATTCTAGCATTTAAAGGCATACGAAAGATTTTATTAAACTTTTCATCAGACCAGTGTAATTCATGCGCATAATTTCTCCAAGAATGATGTGGTTCATCAGAAGCACGCCCACGAAATAAATCATATACATCTTGAACACAGCAATCTCTGGCAACTCCACAAATATCTATTTGATTAATATTATCTAAAATAATCTGTTCTTTAGTTAAAAGAAATTGTGATTCTGTAGAGATATTATTATTATCAATATATAAAAAGTTATGGTGTTCAGTAGATTTAGCAATTGCGGGATGCAATAAAACAGTTCTATTAAAAGTATCATCAAGTGCATAAACAATTTTACCACAATCTAAGTCTTCTCTTACTCTCTCTCCGATTTTTTCAAATAATTTGGAAGAGATTTCAGCTTGTTTTAGACCCATCTCCTTGGGATTTGTATACATTTTACATGCATGAACTACGACTAAACCATTCATAAATAAAGAGCAGATATATGGTTTTTAAATTCTTGCTTTTTAACTATTTATGAGTAATAAATAAATTTTCAAAGTCAAATAACAATCAGAAAGATGTCATTAACTCCATTCATTTAAACCATTTCCAAAAGACTTAACACTATCTCAATTGATAACGTTTAAAAACCCAATTTATAACATACAAATATGCCATTCAAATTAAACATATCAGACAAAGGAAAATCATGGAAGATAGAATCGTCAAGCGAATCAATAATAGGTAAAAAACTTGGAGAATCCATTGACGGTTCAGAGTTAGATGAGTCTTTATCAGGTTATGAACTTAAATTGACTGGAGCATCGGATTCATCTGGATTCCCTCACAAACCAGGAGTTCAAGGTCCAGAAACAAAAGCACAAATATTCACATACGGATGGGGAATGCATAAAAGACCGAGAAAGACAGGTAAGAAACCAAGACAAAATATTAATGGATTAAGATTGAGAAAAACAATAAGAGGTCAACAGTTATCAGAAAAAACATCTCAAATAAATCTCGTAGTCATAAAACAAGGTCCAAAATCCTTAGCCGAAATCTTCCCAGATCAGAATAAACCAAAAGAAAAAGCTCCAGAAGCAACAGCTCAATAAATTAAGACAGACACAATTCTTTAAAAACTCAAAATTCACATCATAAATATGCAAGAACTTGAAACACTAAATGTAATAATCGCAGGACATATAGATCACGGAAAAACAACGCTTTTATACAAATTAAGCAGGAAATGGACAGACACACATTCTGAAGAACTAAAGAGGGGAATTACAATAAAGTTAGGATATGCTGATATAACGATTTCAAAAGACAAAAATTACAACATAGACAACAAAGGAAATCCTCAAAGATATATTTCCTTTATCGATGCCCCTGGACACGAAATGCTCATGGCAACTATGCTTTCAGGAGCTGCAATAGTTGATGCTGCTGTGTTAGTAGTGGCGGCAAATGAAGGAATCAAACCTCAAACTCGTGAACATTTAATGGCCTTGCAAGCAAAAAATCTCAAGAATATAATAATAATACAAAATAAAATAGACTTAGTAACAAAAGAAAAGGCCATTGAAAATTATAATATGATTCGCAAAGAATTTAAAGGCACTATAGCAGAAAACTCTCCAGTCATTCCAATATCAGCTCAACAAGAAATAAATATTGAAAAAATCTACGAAGCTCTTTGTGAAATTCAAGTTCCAAAAAGAGACTTAAAAGAAACTCCTGTGTTTCTTATCGCCAGAAGTTTTGACATAAACAAACCAGGAACAAAACCGAAGAATTTACACGGAACCGTGTTAGGCGGGACTCTAAAAACAGGTTCATTAAAATTAGGAGATTTAATTGAAATAAAGCCAGGACTAATGATAAAAGAAGCAAATCAATTTAAATATAAACCAATAAAAACAAAAATATCCTCTATATTCAAAGGATCTCATAAAATAGAAGAACTGACTCCTGGTGGAAGTGCTTCCATAGAAACAGAATTAGATATGAGTTTAGGAAAAACAGATGCTTTTTCAGGTTGCATTGCTTCATTAAATGGAAAACTTCCAGAAACTACAACAAAACTTAAAATTTCATATAACCTATTCAAAGACATTCCAGGAATGACTCAAATAACTCCATTAAAACCAAGTGAAAGCATTATGCTCTCAATAAATACATCTGTAACCATTGGAATTATTAATAAATTAAATCAAAAAGAAGCAGAACTTACTCTTAAAATCCCCATAGTTCCTTTCAAGAATACAAAAATAGGCTTAGCAAGAAACATGAATAATCACTGGCGTCTAATCGGTCAAGGAGAAATAATTGGATAAGAGAGACATATAATTAAAACACAATTCCGATAATCTTAAATGGAAAATTATATACAAAAATCTCAAGGACCTTGTGTTATATTAGCTGGTGCAGGAACTGGAAAAACTCGTAGTATTGTAGAAAAAATAAAATATCTCGTAGAAAAAAAAGTATATAATCCAAAAAAGATAGTGTGTCTAACATTTTCAAATGAAGCCGTAAATACCATAAGAGAAAGAGTTTCTTTAGTAATAAAGGAAGGAAAAGAACCAGTAATAATGACTTTTCATGCATATTGTGCAGAACTTCTAAGAAAAAACGCAAGCAAAATAGATATAAAAGAAAAATTTAAGATTGTTCTACCAGATGATGGAAAAGTTCTTCTACATAAATATCTCAAAACACATCCTACACTTTGCAAAAAATACATCCCAGAAATAGGAGGTTACAAAGACTTAGGAATAACAATAGAAGAATTAGATAAAAAAGTGGATAAGACTTATGAAAATATTTCAGAACTAGAAAACCAACTTAATGAATTGAAGTTTCAAGTAAACACATTAAATACAAAAAAAATAAAAAATGATGAATCTATAAAGATAAAAGCGAAAAAGGAAGAATTAGAATCTGAGTTAATACAAAGAAAGTTTATACAAACTTGGGTAGCTTATGAAAAAATAAAATTGATAAAACATGGGCTTGATTATGCAGACTTAAACATACTCGCTTTAAAACTACTAAAAAAATTTCCAGAAATAGCAGAAGAATGTGAATATCTAATAGTGGATGAATTTCAAGATACAAATAAGCTCCAATGTGAATTGATAAAATATCTGGCAAGTCATAGAAACTTTACAATTGTTGGAGACCTTAATCAATCAATATATAGTTTTAGAGGAGCATATAAAGAAAATTTTAACTATATAAAAAAAGAGTTAAAAGTAAACAAGGAAGATACATTCAAATTAGATAAGTCTTATAGATCTACAAATAAAATACTATCATTAGCTCACAACTTAATAAAAAACAATTACAAAAATCAAGAAGATTGTTTCGAAGTAAAAAATGCTTACAATAATAATGGCGAAAATGTGAAATGTTTCGAAATGAAAAATTCAAACGAAGAAACAAGAAAAATAATAGAAATAATAAAAGAAGAAGTCTCGAAACAAACCCCATTTGATGAAATATGTGTGATATTTAGAACACATCAGCAGTCTAATTTATTAAAAAAAGAACTTGATTATGAAAGAATTCCATATACTAATATTAATCGCGAATCATTAATCAAAACAGATTTAATAAAAAAAGTAAGAGCTTATCTAAGTCTAATAAACAAATACAAAAATTCTGAAAAAGGAGGACATAGAGCTTTATGGGAGATAATACATGATTCTTCTAAAGATAAAGATGAACAAATAAATTTTGGAAAAGAATTATTTGAAATAAAAGAAAAAGATTATTCAATCAAAGAAATTTTTGATGAAAATATCAAATTATCAGAAAAAACAAAGACTAAAATAGAAATAATTTCTAAAATAATAAAATCATCTTCTGAAAAAGAGAATACTTCTGAGATAATAAAATCATTATATATCAATCTATCTTTACAAGATGAATCTCCTGAAAATATATCTGCCCTTGAAAGATTTAAATTATTTGCAAAAGAATTCGAAGATTCAGAATCTAAAGAATTATGCATTTTCCTACATCATTTGGATGCTCTTGATTCTTTAAATGTTATAGTAGAAAATCCTTCAATTTCAAAAAAAGGAATAAAAATCATGACTAATCATGCTACAAAAGGTCTTGAATATGAAGCAGTTATAATAAGTAATTTGGTCGAAGGTAAATTTCCACTTACATATCGAGATGATAGCATAATTTCAGAAAAAGATAATGAAGAATCAAAAAATCACCTTGATGAAGAAAGACGTCTTTTTTATGTGGGGTGCACGAGAGCAAAAAAAAGACTATATTTAACATATGCAAAGGAATATGGAAAGAAAAAATATGACTCCAGCCAATTTCTAAGAGAGATAGATTACAAAAATAGTAAAGATATTGAGTTTATTGAAGATTCATCAAATAAATATGTTAAAAAAGAAGAGAAAGTAGAAATAAAAACAGCAGATAATATTGACTTTCAAAATATCCCCTTTTCATTTAGCGCATTACAGAAATTTGATGAATGTCAAAAAAGATATGAATACAAATACATTTATAATATGCCAGACCAGACATTGGAATCTTGGGATGTTATGACTACAGGAACATTCATACATAAAATATTGGAAGAAATAGTTAAAAAAAATCTCAAAAATATCGGTGAAATAGAAAATTTATCAAAAAAAATCCATTTAGAAGAATTCAAAGATTCCAATCTTGACGAAGCAATGCCATTAATTAAAGTTTTTTTTGAAAGAAACAAAGAAAGATATAATGAGAACTCAATAGCTGAAGAAATACTTTCAATACACATAGATGGAATAAAATTCACAGGAAAAGCAGATAGAATAGATATATCTGACACAGGAGAGATAACCATTGTAGATTATAAAACTGGAAAAAGCGATATAAAACCAAAATATAGAAATTGGCAATTGGGATTATACGCTTTAGCTGCCAAAAAATTAGGAAATCCCAGAACATTAATTCTGGATATGCTTCAAAAAGATCATGCACTTGAATTTCAGATAGATAATATGGACATCGCAAAAGAAATACATAGTTCAAGAACATATTTCTCAATACCCAAAGTCAAGAAAGAACTTTTAGAAACAGCAAGAGAGATAATAAATGCAAGAAGAAATGGATTTAAATCCTGTCCAATAGAAAAAGGATGCGCATTCTGTGAAGAATGGATATATAAGAAATAACTACTTCAAATCTTCTGGAACTCTATAATCAATCCATTCTACTCTCCCATTAACAATAGAATCTTTTACAGTTTTTTCAGTAGAAGTTAAATTACTTTTACCAGACTTAACTTCAACAAAACTAACACGCGTAACATTTTTTTCATCAAGGCCGTTAAAAACGATAAAATCAATTGGTTTTCCTATAAATTTGCATTCTGTTGGTTTGAATGGAAAATCTGGTAAGTATGGTGCAAGTTGTTCACTAAAATGCCCAGTAAGAACAGCACGAGAACGAGCAATGGCATCTTTTCTATGGTTTTCAATTTGTGATTCCCAATGTTTATCGCGTCTTCGCGTAGCAATAATATTTCCAATTAAGTACCCAATTATTAAACATCCAACAGCAAGAATCACAATTAACAATTTCATAAAATTAGCTAAACTAACTAATTAATAAATTATTCCGAAGATATTTCTTCATCAGGAACTAAAACAACATCTGCAATTTTATCATTGTCTTTTAATTTCACAACTCTAACGCCCTGTGTAGCTCTGCCCATCTCTCTAAGCTCATCAACTGAAATTCTAACAACCATTCCTTGTTTTGTTGTAGCGATTATAGAAGAATCATCAGTCACAGGAAGAGAACGAACAACATCTCCATTTTTATCTTCAGTTCGTATATTAATAACACCCTTGCCACCACGCCCAGTTAATCTATATTCTTCCAAAGCACTTCTTTTACCATATCCTTTATCTGTAACAGTCAAAATAGACATCTTCTTATTCTGTTCAACTGGAACAAGAGAAACTACTTCATCTTTACTATTCAATTCTATTCCTTTGACTCCGTAAGAGGAACGTCCCATTGCACGAACTTCATCAGCGTTAAATCTAATTGCCTTTCCTTCCATTGTTGTAATTAGAACTTCTTGATTATCTGAAACTCGCATAACGCTAATTAATATATCTGAACCATTCATTGGTAAGTTCATAATTCTCACCCCAGTACTTCGGGGCTTAGCAATATCTTTCAAAGGCAATTTCTTCACAATACCTAATTTAGTAACAAACATAAGATATCCTTTCTCAAAATCACTTACGGATAAAACATTAGCAATAGTTTCATCTCTTAAATTCAAAAGATTGACAATTGCCTTTCCTTTGCTTTGTCTTTCACTCGCAGGAATATCATTTGCTTTAAACCAATATAAACGACCACGAGAAGTAAAGAACAACAGGTAATCGTGAGTCGAACAAGTAATCAATCTATTGACGAAATCTTCTTCTTTCAAGTCAGCACCAGTAACACCAACACCGCCACGTTTCTGTTCCTTGTAAGACTTAACATCAACTCGTTTGATATATCCAGAGTTTGTTATAGAAACTACAACATCTTTCTTTTCAATAAGATCTTGCTCAGTAATCTCTTCAACTTTTCTCAAAACTTTTGTTCTTCTTTCATCCCCATACTTATTTTTAATTTCGGTAATTTCCTTCTTTATAACTTTCAAAATTTCCTTTTCATTTGAAAGAATGTTTTCTAATTCAACAATCAATTCTTTCAGTTTTTTCTCTTCTTCTTTTAACTTATCAGCTTCTAAATGTGTCAACTGTTGCAATCTTATCTCCAAAACAGCTTTAGCCTGTCTTTCAGACATTCCAAATTTCTTCATCAAACTTTCAAAAGCAGCTTTCGCATCTTCAGATTTTTTTATAAGGTTAACAACAGCGTCTATATCTTTCAAAGCTAAAAGCAAACCTAAAACTATCTCTAATCTATCTTGAGCCTTCTTCAAATCAAAAGAACTTCTCTTTCTAACAACAAGTTGTCTATATTTAACATATTCATGAATAATCTCTCTTAAATTCAAAATTCTGGGTTGTTTTCCAACAAGAGCAAGAAGATTAACATCAAAATTAGTCTGAATATTTGTTAACTTATAAAGCAAATTCAAAGTAAATTTGGGTTCAACTCCTTTCTTTAATTCGATAACTATTCTAACTTTGCCTTTTGCAGATTCATCTCTCAAATCAGAAATATCAGGTAATTTTTTATCAGTTGCAAGCTGAGCAATATTTTTAACAAGCTCTGCCTTATTAACCATATAAGGTATCTCTGTAACAATAATAGATTGTTTTCCTTTTTTGTCTTCCTCAATTTCTGTCTTAGCCCTTATGATTATTCTACCTTTACCAGTCCTATACATTTCTTTGATTTCTCCAGTAATTTGCCCCCCAGTTGGAAAATCAGGACCTTTAACAAATTCAGATAACTGATCTGAAGTTACTTCAGGATTAGTAATATATTCTAGAATAGCATCACAAATTTCACTTAAATTGTGTGGAGGAATATTAGTAGCCATTCCAACCGCAATTCCAGTAGCCCCATTAAGCAAAAGATTAGGAAGTTTTCCAGGCAAAGTTTCAGGTTCCTTCAAAGAGTTATCAAAGTTAGGTCTCATAGGAACAGTTTCTTTTTCAAGATCTGCAAGTAACTCAGCAGAAATCTTACTTAATTTTGTTTCAGTATATCTTTGTGCAGCTGGGCTATCACCATCCATGCTTCCAAAGTTACCTTGTCCATGAACCAAAGGATAACGTAAAGAAAATTCTTGAGCCATTCTTACCAAAGAATCATAAACTGCAATATCTCCATGAGGATGATATTTACCTATAACTTCTCCAACAACTGTTGCGCTTTTTCTTGTAGGTTTAGAAGCATCAAGTCCTAAAGAGTGCATCGCATAAAGTATTCTTCTATGAACTGGTTTCAATCCATCTTCGACAGAAGGTAGAGCTCTATCAAAAATAACAGACATTGCATAGTCAATAAATGCCTGTTCCATTTCTTCAACGATTTCAGCGCCATATACGCCTTTTTCATCCCCAATCTGTTCTTTTTCTCTACGTTTCTGCTCAAGAGCAGCAACTTCCTTATCAACCATTTCTTCTTTCTCACCATTTCCGTTTTCTTTTTCACCCACTATTTTGTTCCTCCAATTTCTTTTTCAGATTCTATTTCTTCCAATTCTCCAACATCCGCTTTTTCAACATCAAGATGATTAAATGTCACAGACAAATCAACGTCAGCAGCAATAGGAAATTGCACATTTGTCTTATGTTCCTTAAGTTCAATTAAATGAGCAATTACTTGATCTATTTCTTCTTCACTCATTGAAACATCAATGATTTCTATTTCTTCATTTTCTTCGGTCATTAAATATCGATTTGCGCCTCCGACGCATGTTCAGCAATAAACAATTTACGAGGTTCAACATCATCTCCCATCAATCTAGAGAACACTTCATCAGCTTTAACAGCATCAACAATTGTAACTTTCTTAAGCATTCTTGTTTTAGGATTCATAGTAGTCTCCCACAACTGTTCAGGATTCATCTCTCCAAGACCTTTAAATCTTTGAACATCTGCATTATCTCCCAACTTCGAAAGTAATTCTTTAAGTTCCTTATCTGAATAAACATAATGGTCTCCTCTCTTTCTTACTCTATACAAAGGAGAAACTGCAATGTAAATCTTGCCTTCTTCAATTAATTTAGGCATGAATCTAAAAAAGAAAGTTAATAAAAGAGTTCTGATGTGTGCTCCATCAACATCTGCATCTGTCATAATTATTACTTTAGCATATCTTAATCTAGAAGCATCAAACTGATCAGTTATCCCAGTCCCTGTTGCAGTGATAAGATTTGCAATCTCTTCGTTTGAAAGAACTTTAAGAGGAGCAGCTTTCTCAACATTCAAAATCTTACCTTTCAAAGGAAGTATAGCTTGGTACTCTTTATTTCTAGCCTGTTTTGCACTTCCGCCAGCGGAATCTCCCTCAACAAGATAAATTTCAGTCTCTTCAGTTTTATCAGAAGAACAATCAGCAAGTTTTCCAGGCAAACCTCCAACAGAAAAAGCGTTCTTTCTTCTAACCAGCTCTTTAGCTCTTTTAGCTGCAGCGCGTGCCTTAGCAGCCTCTATAGATTTTTCTACTACCCGCCTTGCAACTTGAGGATTTTCCTCAAAAAATTCAGTAATAGCAAGCATAGAAACACTATCAACAATTCCCTTAACATCACTATTTCCTAATTTTGTTTTTGTCTGTCCCTCAAATTGGGGTTCTGGAACTTTAACAGAAACAATTGCAGTTAATCCCTCGCGAACATCATCTCCCGTAACATTTCCATCTTTAAGCATCTTATTTTTATTTCCATAATCATTTATCGCCCTAGTCAAAGCAGTCTTAAATCCGACAACATGAGTTCCTCCTTCAATAGTATTAATCGTGTTTACAAAACTCAAAACATTTTCTTGATAAGAATCGTTATACTGAACAGCACATTCAACATAAATTCCGTCTTGTTCTTTTACAAAATAAACTGGTTTCATATGTAAAGCCTGTCTGGACTTATTAACCCATTTTACAAAATCGACAATTCCTCCATCATACTTGAAAGTTTCACTTTTATTTGAAATCTTGTCAGTTAAAGAAATCTTAATACCTTTATTCAAAAAAGCAATCTCTCTAAAACGAGTTTCCAAAACTGAAAAGTCAAATTTAACAGTTGAAAAAATAGTATCATCTGGCGTAAATGTAACTGAAGTTCCTGTTTGTTTTTTTTCAGTCTCTCCAATAGTCTTCAATTTATACATTGGCTTTCCAATTTCATACTCTTGCTGATAAATTTTGCCGTCTCTCTTAACAACAACTTTGAAATGTTTTGATAATGCTGCAACAACACTAATACCTACTCCATGTAATCCTCCAGAAATTTTATAACTTCCCTTATCAAATTTTCCTCCAGCGTGTAATTTAGTAATTACTACTTCAACAGTAGGAATCTTGTAAACTGGATGTGGATCAACAGGAATACCTCTGCCGTTATCTTCGACATTTACTGAACCATCTGCATTTAAAGTAACATTAATATCTGTGCAATACCCAGCCATAGCCTCATCAACGGAGTTGTCTACAATTTCATCAACTAATTTATGCAAACCATATTTACTAGTGCTACCAATATACATCGCTGGACGCAAACGAACGCCTTCAAGACCCTCTAAAACTTTGATATTCTCGCCAGTATACCCTTTTTCAGCCATAACTCTCAAAAAACGCAAAAGACCTTTATAAAGCTTTATATATCAAAAAGGCATATTATCGACGACAAAACTAAAAGTAAAAACAATTAAAAATTATTTCTTAGAAAGATTATTTTTCTTAGAATGTACATTTTTATAAGCTTCTGTCCAAGCAACTCTTTTCCTATCTCTGTGTAATTTTACATGACTCTTATAACACTTTGAACCACAATAATAATTTGTACTCCCGTCGTTCTTGAACATATAAGTTCCTTTGTAATCTTCTTGTTCAACTCCACAAAAAGTGCATTTTGCTGTTGCCATATATTTAATTTCTCCCTCCTAATCCAAATGAAGATGAGCAGTTAAAAATTAAACAGATAGAAACTTTTAATTGTGAGAAAGTTTCTTGTATTGGAAATTTCTTGTGATTTAGTGAAACTTTCATATTATGAATGCGCTCCTTTTGTTGCTCCTTTTGCTCTACGAGCTTCAATTTCAGTTTCTCTTAATACAAGATAATCTCCAATTCTAACTGGTCCCTTAACATTTCGTCTCATTTCTTTTCCATTATTTTTACCTTCAAGAATTTTGCAATCAACTTGAGTAATTTCTCCTCTAGCTCCAGTTCTCAAAAGAAGTTTCTCAACAATAGCTAAAACTGGTTTTTCATTTGAAAGCTTACCAGGAGAAGCAGTAGGTCCTGCATTAGTTTGATCCTTAACAGGTCTCGGTTTATTTCCGCCCATGTTTAACTTCCTCCACCTAATCCAAATGAAGATGAGCAGTTAAAAATTAAACAAACGGAAAAATCTATAGATTTTTCTTGTATTGAAAATTTATGCTCTTGAAAATAAATCTTCATTATTCACCTCTTGCCTTATTTAAAGCAGAAACTTCCTTATCAGCAGCACCAGCATCAATTATCGCAACAGCACTTGTAGAAACAGGGATTCCAACAGCAACACCAAGTTTTTGCTTAGAGTCAACTTCAAAACAAGGTATTTTCTTTTCCTTAGCAATAGCAGACAAATGAGCTACAATTTCCTTAGGATTAACATCAGCAGCATAAAAAACAGCTTTTGCTACTCCTCTTTCAATTGCTTTAGTAACTTCGTTAGTTCCTTTGTCTATTTTTCCCGTCTTGCGAACTTTTTCAATTATTGCGTAGTAATCCATTTTATCATATACCAAACAAAAAGAAGTTGCCTCCTAATGTCATTGGCAAAATTACACTAAAAAACTAGCTTTATAAATCTTACTTTTTCCAACTAACATCGATCATATCAGTTCTTTCTCTCGGAGCAGTATTAACTTCATCAGGTTTTTTTTTGAATCCAGAATTAAACAAAATTTCTCCAGTATAAGCAATCATTGCACCATTATCTACAAGAAATTCTCGAGCTGGACAAAACATCTTAGCACCTCGAGACTCACACATCAAACGAGCCATTTCTTGCAAACGAACATTACACGCAACTCCTCCACCTAAAACCAGTTCATTTTTGTCAGTATGCGCCATCGCCCTTTCAGCAGCCTCAATAAGCATAGCAAAAGCGTGTTCTTGCATAGAATAAGCCAAATCTTCAACAGTTACACCTTTCTCGTATAATTGTTTCATTTTAGTTAACATTCCAGAAAAAGAAACATCCATTCCCTTTATTGAATAAGGCAATTCTAAAAACTTACCATTTTTTGCCTTTCCCTCTAACACAGGACCTGCTGGAAAAGGAATTCCGACATATCTTCCAAAAGAATCAATAAAATTACCAACACCGTTATCTAAAGTTTCTCCAAAAACACGATATCTTCCAGAAGCATAAGCAATAACTTGTGTATTCGCCCCAGAAGCATAAAGCAAAACAGGATTTGTAGCACCAACACTCTGTCCAATTTCTAAATGAGCAATACAATGATTCACAGGAACAAGAGGAATACTCAAACGAGTTGCTTGTCGTTTAGCAAATTCAAGACCAGCATGTAAACAAGGATCTAAACCAGGGGCATTTGAAATAGCAATAGCTTCTATGTCTTTATCAGAACATCCTGCTTTTGACAAAGCTTCATCCCAGATTTGTTGTGAAATCAGTCTATGATGATTTGCAGAAGCATTTGGAATTATTCCGCCTTTTTCCGGTTTATACATATCCTTAATATTCGCGAGAATCTTTCCCTTAGAAACAACTCCTACTCCAAAAGTATGAGCAGTAGTCTCAATACCAACAATCATAGAACAGAAAAAATTAATCAAGATATAAATATTAACAAAAATCCAAAAAATAATAAAAAAACAGAATATAAAAAACTAATTAAAAAAGAAATTACCAATAAATATTAATTATCTCTTTTTCTTTCTTCCGCCGCGAGACATTTTAGCCTCACAAACGTTACCATGGGCATCAACATAATATAAGTATCCATGTTGACGCTTTACGATATTTTTTGCAATTATTTTCCCCATATATACCTCCTTTTCCGCCGGGTTAAAACAAAATATCGTCGCTTATATTTAAATCTTTGCTTTTCCGTCGGAAAAGCAAATATAATCTATTCTTGCCGTCGAATTTATGAATATATTATCTAAATTTCGGTTATTTAGTTTTTCGGAAGAAAATGTGCAAGTAGTTTCTTATTCGACGAATTGAAAGGAACTTCAATAAAATGTCTAAATTTTGTCTTCGGTATAACACAAGAAGTAAAGGGTAACACTTTTTTCCATCCAAAAACTTTCTTTTTTTCATCAAGCCAAATAATCAAAAAAGGATAAAAAACAAACCAAGAATGAATCATAACCTTAGAGTCTTTATTATACGAAAATAATCTTATTTTTGTTTTGGAAGAAGAAAACATCAATCCTAAAAATTGAGTAATTAAACCCATTCTCAAAACATCAACGCTAAATCTTTTTTTTTGTTTAAAAAAATCAAATTTCATCAGATATCTTTCATTTCTGACTTAATTTTAGACATTTTACTCAACTTATCAGTAATCTTATCGGAGCGAGATTCCATATCTTTTTTCTTATGAGATAATTGAGTTTCCTTATCAGAAAGTTGAGCCATTATCTTTTGTAAAAGAGCTTCTCTTTTCCTAGTTTCAGATATAGATTCTGAAGCCTTACCTATAGAATTTTTCAAAGCAGTTCTCTGTTTAGTCAAAGAAGCAATTTCAGATTCCAAATCCTTTATAGCGCTAGAAAGGGCTGATTTTGTAGTCACCATCTTAATAGAGTAACTAGACCAACTCTATTTATAAACGTTTCTCAAAATCTTCCATCATCTTATTTATTGAAGACATCCCTTCTAAATAGGAAGATTTTGATATAAAATGAGAAGAATAAGCTCTTTGTAATATTTCTTTTTGGGAGTTAAGTTTCTTCAAAGCTTTATTTGAATCACTAAGCCTATATTTCTTTATTTCTTTCAGCTCAGACTTCCATTCATCTGCCTGAACAGCAACTTTATGGTTCCAAAAATAACTTAAAATAATAATAGAGGCGATAAGAAAAGAAAAAATTCCTAAATAAAGCCAATAGTTAGTTCTGTCTTCGGGAGGACTCAGGTAAAGATCAGATTTTACAGGAACTTGATACACATCAAGCCAGGTTTTTCCTTGACTCCTTACAAGAGCAACAAGAACTACTTCAGAAGGAGATATACTTCCTAAATTAGTAAATTTAGTAAAAGAAGAGCGCGTTGAAACTGACACAGTATCTTGTGAAGTGTCAATTAAATCTCCTTGTAAATCATAAACATAAAAATCCAAAACAACATTGTTTAAAGTTGTAGGATTATAATCAAGTTTGTAAACATGAATTTCAGAATCTAAAGTAAGCTCATCATTGATATAAGAAATTCCTAAATCTTCATTAAATTCTATGGAAACATCAAATGCTCTTGGTAAATCCGATTCTTTTCCGAAAATAACTGGAACAGAGAATATAGGCGTTAAACTTTTAGAAGAATAAATTGAAACCTCTCCAAAATAAACTCCAGGTTCGACTGAATCAGCGTCTATGGAAACATCAAAAGAACCATAAGAATTTTCATCAATAAAAACATTATCATTTATCACAGATGCAAATTCAATTCCAGAGCTAGATCTAAAAACAGAAGTAAATGCATTTGAACTATCTGGGTTAAATATACTTATAGGAATACGAGTATCACTTGATGAAACAGTAATAATCTCGGGAGTATGTAAAATAAGTTCAGCACTACTAAAAGAAGGAAGAATGATAAATAATAAAATAAAAATTAATTTATACATTTTTCACCTTTGTCTTCTTTGACGTATCTTCTTTTTTATTTCTTCTTATGAAAAATACAAATGCAAAAATGACTACAATAAGCGCAACAATTCCAGAGATAATAGCCACCCAATTTTGCAAAGTAATTGCCTTAGAAGAAATCTTAAAGTGAGTACTTGAAGTAGCAAAGCCTCCAGGGTAAACAAGTTCTACTCCTAAAACATAATCTCCATCATTCAGACCATTAGTTGAAAATCTTTTGCTGTAACTCTTAGTTCCTTGAACATAAAAAGTTTCAGATTCAGTATAATGGGTTCTGCCATCAAAGTCTTTGATAACATAATTCATGGTCACATCAACACCACCCTCATTTCCAACTTCAGTAAGTTCAATAAGTGTCGGTAATCTTTGTCCAGCTCTCAATACTCTATATAAATCTGGAATTGTAATAGTGGTATCAAACAAAACGCCTTCACTAAATATATTATATAATACAATTAATTCTCTTTTAACATTTTCAAATTCTACAACTATCTTCCCCGCATATACTCCAGGTTCTGGAGCATTCAATGTAAAAGTCAAAGGAAAACTTTCTCCAGGAGCCAAAACAACAGCCTTTGGAATTGAAGCAAGATAAGGGGTTATTCCAGTAGTAGAAATCTTGAGTATCAACGAAACAAGACCTGTGTTAGTTATAATAAACTGCTTTGAATCAGAAGTTCCAGAAACAGCATTAATGGTAAGACTATCATCGCTTAACTCAAAACGAGGACTTGCTCCTCCTCCACTCCTACTGCTGCTACCAGAAGGAGTTGGTGAAGCGCAAACACCACAATCATTAGAACAAGTAGAACACGTTTCAAATCCTTCACAAACATTATTTCCGCAAACAGAAGGAGCTACTTCAATAGTGAAATTTACCTCTCCAGTATTGAAATTATTTGTAGTAATAGTTTTATTAAAAGCATATATTTCAAACGATAAAAAAAAGCTAAACAAAGACAGACATAAAGCAAAAATAACAAAACTTATAAAAAAACCCCTCATAAATAAACAATGAAAAAGCATATTATATAGTTTATGAATTTGCTTTAACAATATTTATTTTAATGTAACCATCATAAAAACCAGATTTATCTCCTCCAACAGCAGTAATAGCTAAAGTAGTATTTTTTATAGCCTCAACATATGTAATAGGTTCATATAATAAAACCTTTGAGATACTTCCTTTGACTTTTACATTAACATAAACTGGAAAGGTGTATGGATTATTTAGCGTAACTTTTCTCAAAGAAGTTCCATAAACAGATATATTGCCAAAAGTTAAAGCAGAGTCATTCAAATCAAAACCTAGAGAGGCTTCTTCGTTTACATAAACACTGCTATACAAAGTATGACTTTCTAAGAGAGGAGTTAAATTATAATATACATAAATCGAAACAATAAGAGAGAGAAAAGCAAAAGCAAGAAAGAATAAATATATTTTTTTCATTTTTTTTTGCGAGAAATAATTTTATATAATATAAACAATACAATCAAAGAAACAATGATAATAACAGCCATCAGAAGATAAGAATCATCTTCAACAAAAAATGAACCAGATGCAGTCGTTATTTTTCCACCATAATTCAATTCAACCAATGCATCATACTTTCCATTTAACTCTCTAACATCTATAAAACCAGAAATAACTTTTTGCTCCCAAGCTAAAAAATTAAAAGAAGGAGTTCTAAAACTTGAAGCAGTTCCTCCAGAAGAATTAGTCAAATTTACATCTGCAAAAACGCCTTTGATATCATTATTCCACAAACTTTGAACATTTATATAAAATGGATGAATATCTCCAGCAGAAACATTAGTCGTAAAATAAGTGATATTAAGAAATTGAGAACCTAATCTAAAAGTATCATTAATTGCCCAAGTGCTAGGAGATTTAATAACTGCCGAAGCAAGATATTCTCCAGAAGGAAAATTCTTAACATCAAGAAAACTCTCATAAATATGCTCTTTTGTTGTTTCTATAACAAGAGTTTCTAAATCAATAGTCTCAACAAGTTTTCCAGAATTAAACAACTCAATAAAGGCAGTATTAATCTCGAGAGAATCTGTGCCTTTATTCTCAATTTTTAAGCTAATCTTGATTTTTTCTCCAACATTTCCATCAGGCAAATTCATAGATAAAAAGGCATACTCTCCAGGATATGGAACTAAAACTCTAACAAGAGAGCCTATATCTATTCTGCTCCCTAAAAACTGACCATCTGGAGCATCTTCAATAGCTCTTACATATAGAGAATGTTCTCCAGGAATATCTATTTTTTGGGGCATATTTATTGTAACTTCAAAGCTTCCTCCTCCAACTAGAAACTCTTGACTAGCAACAGCATAAGGAGCAAGATCTCCATCAAAATAAATTTTTATAAAGGCCCCCGGATTATCTGTGCTAACCGAATAAGTAAATTTATGCACTTGCCCAGGAACAAAATCCAAAATCTGTTTTGCAGGACTTATACCCAAAGAACCACTACTCAATCCTAAAAAAAGAAACACAAGAAAAACAGATAAATAAAACAACCTCATAACACAAAAAAGACAACCATTCTTTTATATCTTTCCAATTATATAGCAGAAGCAACAGCTGTAATCACATTTCCTCTTGCTCCAGTAAGAGAGTTTTCAGGAACAGTAATGTTAAAGTCAAGTCTTAAAGTGTCTCTTGCAGATTCAAATGGAAAGACTGAGCAACCAAGACGACCAACAGGAGTAGTATTCGCTTCATAATATTCAAATAACATATTAGGCACATTATTAGAATTTAAAGTAGCAGTTACATTCAAACAAGAATTAGCTTCCAAAACGCTAAGATTCCATTCAGTAATCGGATTAGTTCCTCCAATCCATATGGATGCATTATAAGCAACAGTAAAATTGATAGTAACATTAACATTACCAATATTTTCTATTCTCATACCCCCTGTACTTTGAAATCCTGCAATTCCAGGATTATCATCTAAAGTCCAATTTCCCCCAGTAACATTTGGAATTCCTGTAAAGTTTGAAGTAGTAAGTGATGCAGCAGTAACCTCTTGATCAACTCTCCCAGAACCCCAACTTATTGCCCTTGTTGAAAAATTTATTTGTGCCTGAGTGTCAACAGTAAGATTTGTCTCTCCAGTAGTCACATAACCAGATATTTCAGAAAATAAATTACTCACAGAAAGATAAACGACACCCAAAGAAAATAAAGAAACTAAAAAAGCAAGAACTGCAATAAATATCAAAAGAGGAGAATACTTATTAGAATCATCCGCCATCTGATTCTTCCACATAAAATTTAACTTCTCCAGAACTATCAGAAATAACAGGAACTATAGAAAGCTCAGGAGACTTAACTTGGGCAGATTTAATAACATAAAAATCAATAGCGACTGAAATAACAGACAAAACAACACTTAGTATAAGCAAAGCAACAACCATTTTTTGAAGTTTATTCATTTTCATTATTCTACAAAAAAGAAAAATAGTATATAAAGATTACTACCTAAAATATAGATTATAAAGATCACTTCAAATAGAAGTGACCACTGCCGTAATTATATTTCCTCTCACTCCGGTATGTGAATTCTCGGGAATTGTTAAATTAAAATCAAGTCTAAGTGTGTCTTGGATTCCCAAAGCTAGAAAAACAACACAACCAATTCTACCAATAGGAGTCGTATTAGCCTCATAATAATTATTAATTTGTAAACCTCCAAAACCTCTATTAGCTCGACTAACATTCAAACAAGAATTAGCTTCCAAAACGCTAAGATTCCATTCAGTAATCGGATTAGTTCCTCCAATCCATATGGATGCATTATAAGCAACAGTAAAATTGATAGTAACATTAACATTACCAATATTTTCTATTCTCATACCCCCTGTACTTTGAAATCCTGCAATTCCAGGATTATCATCTAAAGTCCAATTTCCCCCAGTAACATTTGGAATTCCTGTAAAGTTTGAAGTAGTAAGTGATGCAGCAGTAACCTCTTGATCAACTCTCCCAGAACCCCAACTTATTGCTCTAACACTAAAATTTACTTCATTTAAAATTTCAACAGTTAGATTTAATTCACCATTTGAAACTCTTCCAGAAATATCTGAAAAAAATATCCTTGTCGAAAACCAAACAGTCCATAAAGAAACCATCGAAAAAATAAAAGATAATATCGCTACAAAAATAAGAAAACCAAAGTCTTTATTTGTTTCGATCACCTTAGTCATAATTAAAATAAGAAACGAACTGTATGTAAAAACTACTTGTTATTTTTACCAGATAATTTTTTTCTCAAAACTAAGAACCAGATTAAATTTAAGACAACTAAGATTCCTACAGCAGTCCCCAATATTATGACGAGAGAATTTGAACTCACAGAACCTTTTCCTTCTCTAATAACGTAACCTATACCAACCACATTTATTTCATCATCTGAAACTTCCAACTCAAAATCGTTTTGTATAGACTGTTCTCTGAATTTTATCAAGGCTCTTGCATCATAAGTTCCTTTCTGTATACCTTCAGTGTCCCAAAAAGCAACTAAAAGTTTACTTTCAGAAGGATTTATATCATAATTTGCCGACTTGAAAGTAACTATAGACTCACCTTTTTTATTTAAGACTTCCATCTCTATGTAAGTTCCAGGAATTATCTCATTTAATGAGCTTTCAACCAAAAATTCAAACTTAGCTATTCCTCCAAGCTCGAAGTCTTTAACATCTACACTTTTCAAATTAAGAATTTGACCTCCAACAGAAAATTGATTTTCAAGATTAATAGTTTCTTCATCATAAACAACAGTCGCAACAGCTAAATATCTTCCAGAAGTAATTCCAGTTATATCCCAAATAGCGCTAAGCTCTCTAGTATCTCCACTTAATATTTCTAAATCATTTGTATTCAAGGAAACAATTTTTTCATTTAACGGAGAATATACTTCTATTATTGCATTAGCATGCGCTATATTTTGTTGTCCTTGATTAATAACTGGAATTATAAAAGCAATCTCCTGTTCTGATGGATTAATGTGCATTTGAGCTTCTGCATATTTTCCAGGATGTGGAACCTCCACTAAAATTTTATGTTTTAATCCAACAACTGCATTAACATATGCTCCTTTAGATTTTTTTTCTGAAGGTACTGCTAAAACAGTAATTTCTGCACTATGTGTTCCTGGTTTCAATCCAGAAGGCATATTCAAAGTAAAATCTAAATTTTTATTTTTTATTGAAGGATTAAATTCCATAGCAACTTCAGAAAGAGAAATACTTTGATTTAATTCTCCATCTACAACTACAACAGCAGAAAATTCAATTCCGTCAGAATTTATTATTTCAATCTGATGATTAGTAGATTGCCCTGGAGAGTATTCTAGATAAGTCTGAGCAGGAGTCATACTAAATCCATACACCCAAGAGATATTAAAAATAATAATTAAAATTAGAAATATTTTATTCATCTCTATCTCCTAAAACAAGTTTAGATTCCTCAAAAGTGCCGTGATTATAAACAGAAACATCTAGATTTTTTGAACCATAATTTATCACTTTAATCTCATTATCAGACAAATCAAACAAAATATCAATATCAAACTCAAAAGTTAATTCTCTGATTTCATTTCTCTCTCCAATTATCTTAAAGTAATAATGTCCAGAAGGTAAAGAAACAAGAACATCTTCATTTAAATTAATAAGCTCAGGAGAAAGAAAATCAAGATTATCATCAATAAATAAATATTCTACATTATTCAAAACAAAAATAACAGAATCAATATCTTCTAATGGGGCGACAGCAAATGCTTGAGTATATCCAACTATTCCAGCAATAACGAGAAGACTTCCAATTATCAAAACAGCATCAATTAAAATTATTCTTCTATTTATTTCCATTAGTAATCTGGACAGAATGAAGCAGTTACTGTCATAATTGCTCCTCTACTTCCAGCCCCCTCCTCTGGCGGAACAGTTACATTAATATTTATTTCAGCAGTATCTGAGTCATCAGAATAGTTAAGAAGTTCTATCCAAGGAACTCCAGAATCTGGATCAAAATTAAAGTAAGTCATTACAGAGTTAACTTGTCTAAACGATGCATTTTCTCCATTATAGGTAACATTCGCTATTTTAAGGGCAAAATATTTGCTCGGTGCAGAAACACTCTGCCATAAATTAGTGCCTGAAATAGTTACATTCACGAAAGAATTTCCATCATTCTGAACCACTAAAGGATTAGGCTTCTCATCATCAGTATCATTATAACCAAATTGAGTCAAACTTCCAAATTGAACGCTTGCATTAGTTAAGTTAATACTTAACAAAGCTTTAAGAGTGAAATTTTGATGAACTCCCCAAAGACCATTTTCTTCAGTATCATTGGCTCTAATCGACCAATTATATTGGAAATTTCCATCGTCAAAAAAACATTTAAGTTGAGGGTCAAAATCAACCAATTCAATACGAGTGCCCTGTTCCCAAATAAATTGATTATAGCGTCCTAAATAATTCTCATCAACACAAGTAGAGGCGCCACTTATTGAAGATATATTTAATGCAAAAGAAACCGTATCTCCATCTGGCTCATATAACGTCCAGTTAAAGTAAGGAGTTCTATCAATAGTGCTATTACCTGTCCGAGGTAATCCTGGTCTTGCTTCTGGAAGTCCGTTTCTAACAGTCAAGAAAGTGGAATTAATTTCGGAGGAATTTTGAACACCATCCCAGAAGATTAGACCAACAGTCCAATTATGTCCCTTAGTAGTATTAGTATCTAAAATTGTGTCATTAAAGATGGTATTATTTGGAAGGTTTGGTAAAAACACATAATTTCTTATTCTATGTAAAATAGTTCCATTATGCCAAAGGAAAGTTACATTAATTTGGCTTCCTTCTGGGTCTACGACAAAAGTAGAAACAGTTAGATTCTCATTAGACCTATTAGCCCCAAGGGAAGAATTCATAACAATAATGGTATTATTAAATGCAGGAACATTCATTCTGATAGTCCAATTCGTTTTATTGAAAGCACTATTAGGAATTGCAGCATTATCAAATGCCAAGAAATTCCAATAAAATACTCCAGAATAATTCAGAGCATATGAAATATTTGCAGATATGCTTGAGTTTCCTAATCCTGTAAAGTTAGTCCCAATTATTTTATCAGCAACTCCATTTGAAGTATTCCAAATATATAGAGTTGCATTTGAAACATTAGTATTATCAATAAAGTCTGCTTTAAATGTCAAGACATTTCCAGTGGTTATGGAATAATTAACTGGATCTTTAAGCAAAACTATGGGAGCCGGATCCGATCTGATACTATATTCTGAAAATCCGTTTACTCTAAAGCGAACATTGTCTTGCAAAGGAGTTTCAAGAATACAAATAGTAGGATTTGAAAGAGAACAAGCAACATTATCTCTAAATAATACTGGATTCTGAACGTCTGAAACAACTTTTAATGTAATATTCGCACTTTTATTCAAACCAATATTTAAATCAGTTCGAACAGAAGCATTATTATTTACTATAACAATATGATTTGAGAAATTGCCTCCTGAACCATTAACTGCCTGCAAAAATCTAATAGACCCTCCCAAATAATTGGAATTTTCAACAAAAATAGTCCCACCCCTATTAGTAAATGTATAATTTCCAACATAAGAGTCAATTATATTTGTTTCATTAATATCGCTTCCAAAATCTTGTATTGTAAGTCTTAAAGAAACAACAGATGCGTTTGCCTCTGTAAAGTTAATTCTTCTTAAAGTTATATTGAGTATATCACGATTAGGAGCTTCTGATGCCTCTGAATAAAAACTATTAATCTGCGAGTCATTAATTATTCCATTAGAAAACATATTATCAGAACCAAGAGTTGCAATTCCATAAGTGTTTCTATGTAAATAGATTTTATCTATAATATTACCACCTACACCTCCAGCATCAGCGTGTATTCCATAGAGGTTAGAGTTTGAAGTAACATTTGTTATATTGTTATAAGAACCAGCAATAAATAAACCACCGCCATTACTGTTATTAGTGGTTAGGACATTTGTTAGATTACTGCCCGTTCCTGCAACATAAACTCCATAAATTCCATTATGTTTTGAAATTATTGATTTCAGCGTGCCAAATCCACTAGAAATTGAAAAACCATTACGAAGATTATAATTAGTATCAATATTAAGCCACTGATTAAATCCTCCAGAAAATGCATCTTCTATACCATCACCAGAATTATTATTAGAGATAATATTCGTGAAATTATTGTATCTATTGCCTGTAACTAAATTAATTCCGTCACCGGTAGCATTTGAAACATTTAAGTGGATGATATTGTTCTTATTTGAAAGTATAAAAGATAAAGGCGTGAAACTAAACGCAGAAACACTTCCCCTAATTATAGAATCATTTACTCTATTAAACTCAATGCCTTTACCCAATATAGATCCTATGGAAACAGTAACATTCACATTGTTGAGAGTTACATTAGAAACATCGTGAGTTCTATTATTTCCAACATAAATTCCTTTATTTCTAAAAGTAGTGTTGTAAATATTAAATCCATTTCCATTATAAGTTATATTAGAAGCTGTAATATTTATACAAGCACTAGGAACACTATTTGTGCTATCATTTGAAGGAACGATATTATTCACTTGGTAATAAACTACGCTATGTCTATCCAAAACTTGACATCCAGTCACTGCGTTGCTTAATACTGTCCAATTCGTTTTATTGAAAGCACTATTAGGAATTGCAGCATTATCAAATGCCAAGAAATTCCAATAAAATACTCCAGAATAATTCAGAGCATATGAAATATTTGCAGATATGCTTGAGTTTCCTAATCCTGTAAAGTTAGTCCCAATTATTTTATCAGCAACTCCATTTGAAGTATTCCAAATATATAGAGTTGCATTTGAAACATTGACATTATCAGTAAAGTCCGCTTTAAACGTCAGAACATTCCCAGTAGTGTTTGAATAATTCGCAGGGTCTTTCAATAAAACAACAGGAGCAGAGTTATCAGGATTAAGATTATAGATAGTAACTGTTCTTGAAATACTCGTGTTAAAGTTATATGCATCGTCCCAACAGGTGACGTTCCATATATGAGATGTTTGAGGCCAGGAAGTAGTATCAAGAGTTCTATTATACATAGTAGCATTTGTAATATTTATGAAAGTAATTGAAGCAACATTTGATACAGTCAAATTACAATTCATATTCAAGTCAACATAGTCTTCAGCAGACCAGTTAAAGCTCACAACTGTACCATTAACAAAAGAGCTTGCATCGTTAGGATAAATCAAACTTACATTATGAGGGTTGTGCGAATCAACGCTAAACTTGTAAACAGGAGTTTCATTTTGACCAGAATCATCATTAGTAACATTAACCTTCCAATAATAAGTTCCATTTCCTAACTGATAATATCTCAAAACTTCTGCATCAGTTAGTGTTCTATTAAACAAAGCAAGGTCATCTAAATAAGTCAGATTAGCATGTAAACCCCTAAAATCTCCAATAGTTAACGAACCCGCAGTATCAACTAAACCTCTGCCAGATAAACCAATATTTTGAGAATTATTAACTTTTCCATTTATGTATATCGTTGCATTATCAGTGGCTTTATTGAAAGTTACAACAACATGATACCATAAAGAATTTCTAACTGCAAAAGTGTTATTAGATGCTTCTATGGTTCCTTGAATAGCTCCATTTCCAAAAGATACAAAAATCGTTTTAGAAGAGTTTCTAAGATAAATTCCATAATCTCTATTAGCAGTATCAACCTGTTTAACAGCAATTTGGGGAAAACCCACAGAAAAGTTAGCATTTGTAATATTAATCCAGAACATTGCCGAAAAGTTTCCAGATGTGGTTGGAGAATTCAGAAGAGAATTATCAACTAAAGTAATGGATGAACCAGCGATATGACTTGCAAGAGCTTTACCAAAATATCCTGGGAACCTAGGATTGGGAGCGGATATATATCCATCCAAATTAGATGTTGAAAAGTCATTGACAATAGTGTCATTAATTTCGCCAAACATCTCGTTGCCGTCAAATCTGTAAAGTAAGAATATATTAGGGTCACTTCTATTTGCGGGCATACTAGTCCAATTATAAGTTACATTTGACGGGTCAGTAACATTTGAATAATACAGCATCATATCATAATTAGTAGTATTTTGTTCCGTTCCTGCAAACACTCTTACATACATTGTATTGTTTATAGGATCATCAACTGTAAAATTCAAAATATTGCTGGAATATCTTACACCACTATTATTGAAAGGCGTTGTTATATTTGCTAAAGGCGTAACTACTTCACATCTTCCATCCCAATTACTGCCATCTAAATTATATGTTCCGAACACCGTCGTGTTTGATGCATTAGTATATGCAACAACAAACTTACCAGGACAGATAGAAAGATTTTGAGAATCACTTTGTCCAAGCACCGAGACTAAACGCAAATTAGTATCCCTGTCACTTATCTGCCTGCTATTAAGAACTCTACTACCATTCTCATCAAATACAGTCAAAGCAGTATAGTTTCCAGTTCCATTATACCAGACTAAAACTGCTCTATCCATGCCACCAGAAGCTCTTTGAGCAACAGTAGTTAAAGCCAGGCGAGAATTATTTCCAACTAATGCGTGAATGTTAAATGCAGCAAACCAGATAGTATTGTTAAAGCTTCTTGAAGCAATTCTTATAAAGTTAGTCTCAGAATCATAAAAGGAATACAAAAATCTTTCATTATTAAGTGAAGTGACTTCTACTTGAGCTCTATCACCAACACTTGTGTCAATGTCTGTATCCCCAATAGTCTCAAGAGGAGCTTCATTAAACATGTGTATAGTAGCGTCATCATCAAGGCCAGCATCATATTCAATAGCAGTACCATTTGTATTTCCAGAAACAGCACAGTCTATGAGATTATTCAAATTAGTTTCTGGAGCCATATCAGTGTTCAAATCAACTTCAGCACCAATCAAAGCACCACTTGATGCATTATAAACTCTTAAGTCTGCATTAGCCTCAATATTATCAACATAGCAATACGCAACTTTTGGATCAGTACCCCCAAACATGGCAAGAGATATATCATGGTTTGCTACTCCAATAGCTCCATCTCCAGAAGCAGCTGCAAAATAAGTTGTTCCAGTAATAGTATATCCCGTCCGCCTATCCAAACCATTAACTGCGTCCGTCCATCCTAAGAAGAACGATGTTGAGTTTACAGTTGATATTCCAACACGAGAAACATTAACATTCAGACCAGATGCAACAGTTACAGGAGCAAGACGCACAGAACCATTAGTATTCTGGACTGTAAATTTAACGCAGTCACAAGACGCATCTGTGTATATAACTGCAAACGTCTCATTGTCAACTGGAGACATATCAATATCCGGAGAAAATACTTGCGAAATATTATAAGTCGGATCAACAATATAATCAAACATCAAACTTCCATTAACAATTTGTAAATCAAATGTTTTCTGTTCACCAGATAAATTTGTAAGAAAGATAGATTCATACTCGCTGTTAGTTATATTATCAAACACTGCCAAGGTTACATTTTCATTCTTCTCATAAACATTTATTATAGGGCTTCCATAAGTAACATTTGCATAAATAGTAATATCATTAACATTTGTAAGCTTCTTCTCAAAAGTAACTCTTACAAATTGAGTATCATTTATCTCATTTGTCCAATTGCCATCTAAAGAGACTACCTCTGAATAAACATTAGCAATTTCATTATATTGTGAATCAAGATGTTTCGCTTTAACAACTAAGATTATATTAAATGTCTGATTAGATAACTGTGGAGCAGTCCAAGATAAATAATCATAATTTCCATCACCATTTGTATCTGTAAGATTATTGAAAGTAATCAGTGAATTGTTTTCAATCCAAGTAACTCGGACATCCGAAATATCATTCACTCCAAGATCATCAGAAAAGGTAGTATAAACCAGAACATTTTCATAATGAACTTCTTCAGAGCCAGAAACTAAAATATTTTTTTCATATTTCAAATCCTCTTCATATGCAACAGGAGCTTGAGTAGTATATTCTATCTCGATACCATATTCTTGAGATGTAAGATTAACAGAAATTTCCTGAACAACTGATTCATCTCCTTCAACAGCGTTACCAGTAAATCTAAATATTTTCTTGAAAAATTTGCTAATAATAGACTCTTTATTTAACGAGATATCTGCAGAAATATGACCGCTTATTACAGCACCAGTAAGTCCAACTGTAATTTCTACTTCATCATCAAATGCATTATCTAAATTATTCTCATTAGCGGACTCATCAGTTTCAGTTTCTTTAGTTACACTTTCAGATGAACTCTCTTCCTCAAATATTTCAAATCCAGTATTTTCAGAAACTACATCACTCGAAGGAAAATCAGATTCATCAATTTCGGCAATCTCAGCATATTCAGTAGCATTCAAAATATCAATTACTATATTTTCCGCACTTTGTGGAATCTGAATAAATACTTTTTTAGAAGAATTAAATTCCAAAGCTATTGTTTTAACCCATTTAACTGGTTGACCTATAACTGCACCAAATTGAGTAGTATTAACTAAAACCTCGCTAACATTAACTAAAATTATTTCTGTTAAATTAGAAACGATTTCTTCAGAAACATCCCCAGAAACAGTAATATCTTCTGAAACATAAACTATCTGCACATTATTGTAAATTAATTCTATATATATAGGAGCTTCATAATCAGCAGATATTCCAAACTGACTTAAATCAATATTTATAGAATCAGAATAATCTCCCAAAAATTTCTCACCATACCCTTCTTCAGTTAAACTATAATCTGTAGTAACATAAGCAACACCATCTTCAATTCTCAAAGAAATAATATCATCATCTAAAATTTCTCCATCATAGTTAACACTCGCTGAAACAAGTTCAACAATATCTCCATTATGAATTTCGTAACTATATTCCGTATTCTTTGAAACAGTTGCTGAAATTTCAAAATCTTCTTGTATAACTGAACCAGTTATTCCCAGAGAAGATTGAGAGTTTTCAACATTCTCATCATCTTGAGAATTAGAATTTTGATTTCCCGAGTTTTCATTATTATTTTCTGAATTTCCATTATTTTCAGATTCAGAAGATTCAGTTTCTTCAGTTAATTCTTCAGAGCTTTCTGATTCAGAATCTTCTAATTCTCTAATAATTTTTAATTTGAAATTTAATTCGGGATATATCTCTGAAACTCCTATAACTCCATAACCTAACCCAGTCCCAGAGATTTCAGTATCTTTAGCATAAAATTTTCCAGCAATAGGTTTAGAAAATACCAAAGAAGAAAGAGTGGCTCTTTGAGTCTGATTAAAATAAGAAATAACTACCTCCGCATCAGCTGGGATAAACTCTCCTTCTTTCAAATTTAGAACAAACTCCCCTTCTATTGGTTCACCTAAAACATAATTAGTTTTAATATCTAAAGAAACATGTCCAGTAGGATTAATAGATAAAAATGTAAATAAAATCAAAAATAAAACAAGAACAGGAGAAGCTATCAAAAAAAGATTTCTAAAATTTAATTTTTTATTAGGTTCTGTAAGAGAACTATTTTCCTCAGGATTTTTATTTCCAAGATAACTCGTTATAATTTTATTTCCGATTCTTTTGGTTTCATAATAATATGGACCAAATCTCTTTCCATCTTTGTATGTATATTTTTTATGAACCATTTTCCTCTTTTATGAAAAATACCAATTCTCTTACAAAGAAGATAGGTAAAATTTCAAATCAAATAGTAAAAAGATGTTTATAAGGGTTTCGTGAGAAAAATAATTAATAAAATATGTAAGAGAACTAAAATAATTTATCTTTGAAAGTAAGATTTCTATGTAATTTTTCAACATTTTCCTCACAAACATAATCGTGTTGTCTAAATCCACCACCAAAAGTCTTAGGAATATGTAAAAGTTCATGAATTATGACCTTATTCTGCTCTTCATTAGACATCTTATCAAATCTTTCAAGAAATTCGATAGTATAGAAAGCATCGACTTTCATACCTTTTTGCATGACCTTTCCAATAGTATGACATCTAGCAATAGTTCTTTTAGTACTACTTCCAAAACTTCTCAAACATTCGACTCTCTCTAAATTTATATGATTCATAGAAAGAGAATTAACCACATTATTCACTCTTTGTTTTAAATCTGGTGCGTATTCATACCTCATAAAAAATAAAGATAAATAGAGATTAATAAATTATCCTATAAAGAAAACTTTATCTGCACCCATATCTCTTCTAAGCTCTATTCTGTTAGGAGATACACCAAATTTCTTTGAAAGCATTCCAATGAGCTCATCCCACATCACAGAATCATCTAAAGAAGATTGTAAATAAACTAAATATCTATTATTTCCAAAACTTTCAATAGTCTTTTTAGTACTATTCGGTTTTATTCTAACTGACACATCCATGAAAATATTAAAAATAAAGATTATAAAAAGATTTTGTCACTTCAAGAACAATTTACTCGGTTAAAATTTCTACAATTTTCTTATGGCCTTTTTTTGTTTTTAACAAAACATTTTTGTTTGAAACTCTAAAACATTTAGAAAGAATTTTTATTAATAAAAGATTAGCCTTTCCTTTTTCAGCTCTTTGAACAAGATTGGCAAGATATTCAAAATCAGCTAACTTTACAATTTGATTTTCTTTTGAATTTGGTTTGACGATTACCTTAATATTCATCTAGTCATAATTTCCAATCCATCCAAATGTTTTAATTTGTAATCTTTGCCTACAGTCTGTTTCGTCTTCAAATGCATAGCCTTAACAAAATTCTTTCCAATATCTGTATGAAGTTTGTAAGCAAAATCCAAAGCCGTCGAGTTAGGAAGCATTAGGAAACAATCTGGTAAAACATTTCCTTTACTATCTTCCATCTTTGAACCAGCAGGAAATATTGCAACATATTTCAACAAATCAAAAACAATAGAATTAATAATATCTTGAACTCCAGTACTTCCAAATTCATTAATAACTTTCTGTATTGTGTCAAGGGCATTCTTTTGAGCAACACTTAACTCTTTAACAACTTTAAAAGATTTCTCTCCAGGAATATAACTTATAATCTCAGCTTTGTCAGCCTGTCTAAGACTTAATTCTCCATCCGCAAAACAAGGAACTATCGGATAAGAAAATTGTTCTTTAACACGATTAAAATTATCTTTGCCACTAGGTCTGTCAACTTTATTTGCGGCAATAATCATAGGTTTTGTATACATACGCAAGGCACGAGCAAAATTAAACAAAGTTTTTTCGTCCCATGAAGAAGGTCTAGATATTTCAAATTTTTCTTTTAAAACAATATGATTAACATCATCTTCAGTAACCTTCAATCCAGAAAATTGTTTAGCCACGGTTTTAGCAAAATTTGTTTTCTGCATTTCCATGCCTCGCATAAGAACAACCCATGCTTTTTTCAAAATTCCGAGATACCACAAATCTAATTCTTTTTCAATAAAAATAATATCTTTTGTAGGATCGTAATTTTCTGTTTGTTTCCCAGTAGAATCTGTCTCTCCAGACATATCAACTACATGAATAAATCCATCAACACCAGCTAAATCATCTAAAAATTGATTTCCTAAACCTTTTCCTTCAGAAGCTCCTTCCACAAGACCAGCAACATCAAATAAGTCTATCGGAACAAATCTATGCCCTTCACGAACATATCCCTCTCGAGGATTACTTACTTTTCCAAAATCAGCCGCTAAATCATGTATTTTTACATAAGCCATTCCGTGATTTGGTTTTATGGTAGCAAATGGGTAATTTGCTATAAGCACATCAGAAAGCGTAGCTGCCTTAAAGAAAGTGCTCTTTCCAACATTTGGCTTTCCAACAAGACCGATTATCATAAAAATCAATCAAAAAATAAGCATTTAAGTTTTACGGATTACTTCAATATTGTTAAAGTTGAATAAGCTAAAAAATTTCAATTTTTCTGGATGTTCAGTTCATTTAATGAGCCCACCAGGATTTGAACCTGGGACCCCTGCTGTTCTTAGCCAACTGACGAAAACCTATGTCTCTAATGAAACATATTCTTATAAGAGCAGTGCTCTAACCGGGCTGAGCTATGGGCTCACATAAAGAAATCTAATAAACGCTATTTAAATTAATCTAATTTACTTCTTACAAATTAATAAAGCATATCCTCCAGCTTTATTCAAATTGATATTGTAATCAACAAAATAAAGATTACAAAACTTTTCAAATTCGTGAGCATAATATTTATACAAAGCAGCTACAACTAATTCATCTCCAGGACTAAAAACTATAAGTTTACCATTTACGTTTTTGGAATAATTTTTTTTAATTTTGTAAAAAAATTCAACTCTTGAATTTCCAAAACGAGCATCGAACTCTACATCTTTTTCATCAATCCCCATTCCATAGAGAAGATGTTTAAACCAGTTATGAAAAGATTTATCTTTATACTTATCAATTTCAACTAAACGTTCTCCAAATCTTACACTGTTTCCCAAAACAAGAACATCTTCTTTTTTCATTTCGCGACTTATCTCAAATAAATAAGAGTTTATTTCGTAGCAAGCGAGAACGCTACCTAATAGAAGTAAAACATTTTTTTTATATCCAATTTTCTTAATTTCATGAGCTATATCCCTCATAACAGAACCATCACAAGAAGATAAAAACGATCTATAAGAAATTTCGTTAGGCAAATTAGCTTTCTTAAAATTTTCAACAGCTAAATCACAAAGATATGAAGAAGGATTAATCGGACAATAGTTTAGGGCAATATTTTTTCCAGTAGATTTATTCAAAGCCTTAATAAATTCAACAGCTTTCAAACCACTTCCACACCATATATCCACTAAGTTAAATGGCTCTTTATCTATTTCTTTTGCGAGAGATTTTGCAGATTCATTAATCATTTTAATTTCTAAATCAAAAGCTTGTTTTTTATACAAAGGCATTTCAGACATTTGAAGAAAGCCTTTAGATAAATCAGGAGTTAAAAATAATAATTGAAGATCTGTAATCTCCCAAGACTTATTTCCATTAACTTTGGAAAATCCATTTTTCATAAATGCGTTGTACAAAGCATCATGTAGCCAAAGATTCTGGGCAGCTACCATATGTTTCGAGACAAAATAAAGTTTTTATATCTTTTGGTTAATTATTCACTCACTATTAATAACTAATAAAAAAGGTTTAAAAGGCATCTAACAAAAGGATAGTGTATGCCCTTGTAGTCTAGTGGTCAAGGACGCGGCCCTTTCGCGGCCGAAACCCGGGTTCAAATCCCGGCAGGGGCATATTACCTTTCTGGTTAAAATTGGGAATTATTTGGTATCTAATAAGTACCAGTTATTTAAAAAATAACTGTGGAAACAACCCCTATGAAAATAGATCCATACCACAATAAAGAATACTACTTAGGCTGGAAAGAACGAGTCAAATCAGGTATTCCAGAGATTAGTCCTGAGAACTCACAAATAATTTTACAATATCTGAACGATATGGAAAAAGGAATAAATGTCTCTTCTACAAGCGTTAAGGGCGCTAGAAGTTATCTTCGACTTAATTCTCTAAAATCTCGGCTTATACGGTTTTCAAAAAGTTTTTCTGAGCTTTACGGTTTAACTAAAATTACAGATGTTTCAGAAGAGCAGATTATCAGTTTTTTTGCAGACATGAGAAATGGAACACTTCCAAAAAGAGCGAGAGCAAATATATTATAAAGTAAATGCATAATTCTTCCATGTAAAAATATTGCAGTAACAAATCTCCAATACTAATCAAATGCTAAACTATTCAGTAAAAATATATCTGTAAATCCATCAAATAAAATCTGCAAAATAAAAATTAAAAAGAGAATAAAGCATACTTTCAATGCATAAAATTTAAACTTGATCTGCATGTTTTATACTTCCATATTTAATAATTCTTTTTCTAACATAAAACAAAAAAGAGATTACAATTATCAAAACTAAAACAACAAGACCCAAACCAGAGATTTTATTCCCAGTAAAATCTCCAGTAAATAAACCAGTTATACGGGAGCCTTTAGAATCTTGCAACTGATTTCCATATAAATAATTATAATTTACAGAAACATTCCGATTAACCAAAGAAGAATTAATTTCATTTAAAGAAGAACTATTTGAATTTGATGGAGATGGCACAGACGGACCACTATTTGAATTAATATTACTATTTGAGTTAAAATTTGAAGAATTATTGCTTTGATTACTATTCGAGCTATTAATCAATGAGTTATTATTTGAAATTGTGATATTTGAAGAATTACTTAGAATAAAAATGCCATAATCCATAAGAGTATAATTCCCCAAATCTGAAACTTCAAAAGTTACATTCCCAGAATTCAGAGCTGTTAAATTAACACAAATAGATAAAGGACAAGCTATGTTCCCTCTTAATATAGTGACATTAGTAAAGTTAGTAGGAGTATTATAAAGATAAATTAGAGATATAACATTAAATTCAGAACTTAAAATTGGATTAATATTGGCAAAATAATTTCCGAAAGAGATTTCACTAGAAAGATTATTTCCATAAGCAAAGAAAGACCTCAAAAATTAGATTTTTCCAGAGGTTTCTTCAATAAATGAAATAGAACCATTAGAAAAATAGTAACTATCTATATATTGAAAATTGACTATTGAATTATTTGTGCCTGAAACATTTAAACCATAATTTCCAGAAGAATTAGACATATCTACAAAAACACTATAACCATTAGCATCAAACACGATATTATCAGCATTAATGACAATACAGTCCATTCCAGAAGAATTCACAGCATTTTGGAGAATATATTTCTCTCCAGAAACATTCAGAACACTACAAGAGTTAACATTTACATCAGCAGATACAATTGCAAAAAATAAAAGAACAAAACACAAGGAAAATAATATCACTCTCATAAAAAAATAATAATATTCTATAATAAAAACCTATCGCAATACTTAAAAAAGATTTATTTTTAGAAAGAAAATGAATAGTCTAAGATTAGTTCCAAAAAATAATGATAAAGAAATAACTAAAAAATTTGGAGATTTTGTATTAAGAAAGTTACCTAAAAAAGAAACAGAGACAAAATTTATTTTCGATTGTATTGGTGGAGACATTGATGTAGGTTTTAGAATTTACAATGCAATAAGAAAGAATGGTAAAGTAGATTTAGACATTAAAAGAGCATATAGTATGGGTGCTGTGATAATACAAGGAGCCAGAGAAAGATCCATAAGATGGAATGGAAAAATCATGATACATGAACCAAATGTCCAGATTACTGGTTTGACACTTACAGAAGCAAAAAGATACTTAAGAGAAGTAGAAAGAGATTACCAAAGAATGTGTGAAATCTTAGCTTCAAGATCAAATAGATCAACAAGATATTGGAAATCTTTAAGAGAAGATACTTATTTTTCTCCTGCTGAATCTTTAAGGCTTGGGCTTGTAGATTCTATATCGAGATATATAGAAGCATAGAATTATAAAGTCAAAAAACTCCAAAATAATATGAATACACAAGCCCCGAGGTTTGTTCATCAGCACAACTAAACGTGCATTTTCTAGTTTAAACTTTAATAATTCAATGTCTTTATATACCAATATACAAGACAAGAAACTAAATAAAGCATGGCGGATGTTGTGTAATGGTAGCATACCAGCTTGTGGCGCTGTTGGAGTGAGTTCGATTCTCACCTTCCGCTTTAGAAGTAGTGAGTTTGATTACTTTAACTCGCGAGAGTTTAAGTTACCGCAACGCAAAGCGTTGCGAAGACTCACCTTCCGCACTTTCAAAGGAGTTAAAATAAAATGATATACGAACCAGAAACAGTAAAGGGATTTCAGGACATAATGCCTCCAGAGTCTCAGAAGCGTTCAATTACGAGAAAAGTAATAGAACAAACTTTTCAAAATTACGGATTCCTACCAATAGAAACACCTACAATTGAATACGAAGAATTAATGCGTTCAAATTCTTTAGAACAAGAAGACGAAGCAGTATCTGACAGATTTAGACTAAAAGATAGAGGAGGAAGAAATCTTGGATTACGATACGAATTCACATTTCAACTCGCAAAGATAATAAAACTTAATCCTAACATAAAAATGCCTTTCAAAAGATATCAAATCGGTTCTATATTTAGAGATGAACCAGTTGGTCCTGGAAGATTTAGAGAGTTTACACAATGTGATGCAGACATTATAGGAGACGAAGCTATGGATGCAGATGCTGAATGCCTAGCATTAGTTTCAGACATACTAAAAAAATTGAACATAAAATACGAAATCCAAATAAATAATAGAAAACTCCTTAATGCAATCATAGAAAGCATACAAATAGATAACAAAATAGCAGTAATAAGAGAATTAGATAAATTAGACAAAATTGGAGAGGATGCTGTAAAAGTAAACTTAAGAAAATATGCAGATGCAAATCAAATTCTATCTTTATTCAAATTAATGGAAAAAGATTTGAAATTCTTCAAAGATAATTTATTTGATGGAGCCGAAGAGTTAGTTAAGTTGGAAGAAAAAACAAAGATGTATAATTTTGAAATTAAATTCAATCCTTGGCTTGCAAGGGGTCTTTCTTACTACACAGGAAACATATTCGAAGTAAAAAGTGAAAAGCAAACAATAGCTTCAGGAGGAAGATATGACAAATCAATAGGTCGTTTCTTAAACAAACAAATTCCAGCAGTCGGAATATCGTTTGGATTAGATAGAATTAGTATTAAATCAAATATTCCAGTTGAAACAACAAGAGTAATCATACTATCAATAAATCAAGACAAAGAAGCAATAAAAGTTGCCCAAAGACTTAGAGAACAAAACATATCTTGTGTGATAAATTTTGACAAAATAGGAAAAGCATTAGAATATGCAGACAGTTACAAGATACCTTATGCTATTTTTATAGGAAGAGACGAAGTAAAACAAAAAAAACTAAAGCTTAGAAATATGCAGACAGGCGAAGAATCTTTGATAATGGAAAAATCAATAATTTCTAAAATTAAAAAAGCTTAAGATTCATTATTGGCAGAAAAACCGCTAACTTTCTCTATTTCTGCTTCAGTAACGTGTTCAAGTTCCAAAGCAACAACTTCTCTTTTCAATTTTTCAAGCAAGTTTCTGTTTTTAGTTTCATAAACTTCTTTAAGCAAAATCCATATTTCCTCAAAATGTCCATCTTGTTCAAGCCAAATTTTCTGCTGATTATCTAAATGCAAAAGTGAAACAAATGTCAAGAGTCTATCCTCATAAGATGTTTCTGAAAGCTTAGAAAATGCAACTCTTTCGCTACTATCAGAAAACCAAATTTTTAGTTTAGAATAAATTCCAGATATTTTTTCCTGTAAATTAAATAATCTTCGAGGAATAGGCAAGTGAGCCTCAAGTTCATGTTGCTTCAAAACAACTAATCTTCGTATTCTTCTACTCTCCGTAGATATAGCGTGGCTCAAAGCTTTAATCAACTCCTGCAATGAAACTTTTCTATGTCTTGGTAAAGGAGTTCGAGGAACAAGGGCTGGAATTTCCTCGTCAAGTTCAATCCTCTCCTGAGAATATTTTCTTTCTTCTTTTTTACCATATAAAATTTCATCAAGACTTTGCAAGTCTCTATTCAATAAAAGTTCAGATTTTAACCTTAAAAGAAGAGATGCGGCCAAAAGCACTTTTGAAGAAACCACAAAATTCGCTTCCTCAAGTTCCTTGATTTTATCTAAGTATTTTCTAGCTAAAACAGATAAATCAATATCCCAAGGATTTAATTGCTCTGAATTAATTAAATCATAAATAATTGCCTGCCAGCTTAATCTTTCACTAAAAAGCAATTCGTGAATTTGATCTTGTCCAACTCGATTAGAGTTGGATATTGACTGAATATCAAATTCAGGCTTATGTCCAACTCGATTATAAATAGACATTTTATTATCAATATCATCGCCCATAAAATAATTGAAACACCAATCTTTAAACCTCTTTCGGCAATAATGTTCTTATTATAAAGTTACGACATAACCGAAAGATTTATAAATAACTGTGAGTTCGTTTAATTATCATCACCTCTTTTTCCCAGGAGAGGACGTCATGACAATCTTTTTGAAGGTTATGGCCTCCTCTCTTCGGGTTTATATTAACAATATAAGTTAAATAAGAAAATAATGGTCGTTATTCTCAGAGTTCTTCAATCTCTTCAAAAAGTCCTTAGAATAAGGCAGAAGAGCTATCCGAACGGAGGTGATGTGTAAAATAAAGATTATAAAATAAATTATTTCTTACTAAATTCAGTAAAATTACATTTACCACAATGAATTCTGTTTGAATCCACTCCTAAAAATATTCCGGGACCACATCGAGGACAAAATTTCAAAGATCTTATCGCCTTGTCACCAGAAACTCTATAGTGTTTATACTTAGCACTTGTCGGCTTATTCTTATGAGGTTTTTTACCACCTTTATCGCCTTTTTCAGCCATATTCTAATTCTTGCCCCCTATTGCGAATGAAAATGAGCAATTAGAATACGCAAAAATTTTCAATTGTGAAAAAATTTCTTGTGTTAGAAAATTCATTGAATTTTTCATTCTACGCGGTAGCCTCCTTCTTAACTCTTGGTTTTGGTTCTATAGCTATTTTATTTTCAGAAGAATCATAAACTCGAGCTTCAATACTAAATGAAGATGTTCCAAATCCTCCACGAACAGCTAAAATAACAATACAATCTTGATTCACTTTATAATGTTCTGCAACAAATTCTTTAGCTTTAACAAATCCGGGATTTGATTCAAAATCTTCCAATACTAAAATTTCCTTTCTATGGAGAAGAGAATTATTTTTTTCACTAACTATTTTCATCTTAACCTTAAAGCAAACACTCCTTTTCCCTTTATTCCAGCACTTTTTGCTATTTCAGAATTTTCAACATTGAGCACAGTTACCTTTCCTTTAAAACTATCTATACTATCGGTACTCTGACAATTAGGACATGAAGATCCTTCATAAATCATTTTGCAATGCTTACATGCTTTTTCTTTTGATGCCATATTCTAATTCTTGCCCCCTATTGCGAATGAAAATGAGCAATTAGAATACGCAAAAATTTTCAATTGTGAAAAAATTTCTTGTGTTAGAAAATTCCTCGAATATTTTATAGAATTTTCCATTATTCTTTCTTCTCCTTCTTACCTTTTTTACCTTCACCTTTCTCAGCTTTCTTAGCAGAAGCGATGGCTTTTTTATATGCTTCCTCAATCCACTCAAGTTTTCCTAATCCTGATTGTCTCATAGTTAATCCAATCTTAGGTTCTCCACCCTTATAGCTTATTGCAACAATTCTAGCAAGACAATTATCTCCTGTATTCAAAGATCTCTTTGTAGTCTTTCCTTGAAGATTGCCCGTCTTACTTAAAGAAACAAAATCTTCCATAGTCTGAGAAATATGAATCATTCCTTGAGCAGGACCAATTTGCATAAATGCTCCAAAATTAGTTATTTCCTTAATAGTTCCAGGAATAAGTTCATGAAGTTCAGGTCTCCAAACTAAAACTGTAAATCTTGATTTATAATAAGCAGCTCCGTCCCCGGGGATAATAACGCCCTCTCCAACATCATCTACACCCATAACTGAGATTACAAATCCCAAATCTTTATGCATAGTTTTAACGTAAGATTCTTGTAATTGTTCAGAAACAGCGTCCTTAGTAGCTAAACCAAAATGTCTTGGTTCCACACGTACATGATCTTCTACTTCAGCAATATAAAACATAGGTAAGATAGAAAAAAGTGGTTTTTAAATCTTATCACAAAGAAATGTTCAAAAACCCTCTTCAACACCAACACGATTCTGAGCCTTAAAAATAACGATTCTTTTAGGAACTCTCTTTTTTATACCATTATCTAAAGTAGCTATAAATATTCCATCTTTTCCCCTCTTAATAAGCCAATCATCAACTTTACCAGCTCCAAGAGTAGTCTTTTTTACTTTTTCTTTTTCAAGCATCTCGAATGCAACATCAATAGAAATCCTATCATTGTGAGAAGTTCCATTTCTTAATCTCAAATCTTTCATTTCTTGTAAAACTTCCCTTGGAACCACAGGAGTAAATCCTTGCTCTTGAAGTTGAGTAAGAAAATCTATTCTTTCTCTCACGCAAGAAATAATAAAACTTGAATCCAATAGCACCTGCATACAGAGTACAACAATTATATGTTTATTAACGTTTCCTTACATTTATATAGAAAAAACAGTTTATAAACAGATGGAAGAAATAAATCATACAATAGATATTCTTTCAAGAGTAAAAATTGCTCTTGAAGAGCAAGATTCTGAAAAGTTAAAGATGCTTTCAGATAGGACTATACATTCTGCATCTGTTTATCAGCATACAGATTCAATACTTTTAGCAATAGTTACTTACTCTTTAAGCAAAATACTCGAAAGAAAAGAAAAACTCGAAATAAAAAATTGGCAAAATTTTATTAGAGACATATCTAATCTTTTAGATAATTCAATAAATGCAATTAGAAATGGAAAATATAAATTATTTACAATATTTTTAGAAAAAATAGAACAAAAGATGCAAGATATGTCTTTAGAAATGAAACCTATGATTCTGGAAGTTATAAAAAAGGCCTATATAAATAAAGCGTCAAAAATATATGAACACGGAATATCTGTTGCAAAAACAACAAAACTTTTAGGGATAAGTCCTTGGGAGTTGACAGAGTATATTGCTGAAAAAGAAAATCTTCATTTACATTTAAACAAGACAATAGACATAAGAAATAGAGCTCAAATGGCTTTGGAGTTTTTAGGATGAAAGTTCTTATTTTAGATGCAGGACCTTTGATAAACTTGTCGTTGAATGGCCTTTTGGAGATATATGAAAAAATACAAGAAAGGGGAATAAAAATCGTGATTACAAATTATGTATATCAAGAAGTTGTTGACCGCCCTAGCCACATACCTAGATTTGAACTTGGAGCCTTAAAAATAAAAGACTTAATTGAAAAAAAAGTAGTACAATTTGCAGGAAACTTAGGAATTGCAGAACAAGAAATAGAAAGTGAAACACAAAGAATGTTATCCATAATAAACTCATCAGTTAGGACTGAGAATAAAAGTATAGAAATAGTTAGTCCAGCAGAAATATCTTGTTTAGCGGTAAGTAAAATACTTTCTAAAAGAGGAATACAAAATATAATGGCAATAGACGAGAGAACAACTCGTGTTCTGTTTGAAAAGCCACAGAATCTCGCTGAACTTATGTCTAATAAATTACATAGAAGAATATTCATAAATTCAAAAGACATCCAAATAATTGGAAATTTCAAATTCATTAGATCCAGCGAATTAGTATATGTTGCTTATAAAAAAGGATTCATAAAAATTAATGACAAAAGAGCTCTTGAAGCATTATTATATGCGACGAAATTTAAAGGATGTTCTATAAGTTGGGAAGAAATTGACCAACTAAAAAAAATGTAAAAGATAATCCTTAAAAGCCATAATAATCTCAAAGAATAACGGGTGCGTAGGCTAATGGTAAACTGACTGGCTCCAGCACTTATTTATAAGTGGAGTACCCAGTATTTGGGGGTTCGATTCCCTCCGTGCCCATTTAAAAGAGTAATACAGATAATCTTTATAAACAACACACAACTTAACTAAATATGCACAAAAAAGAGCATTCTTCATTAAATACAAAATCTTCAAAAGAATCGTTAGAAGAGCAGACACTTCACAGCATAATTGAATTACAAAAAGTACATATAGACTTAGCAGAAAAATTTGATAAATTAGCCTCGCAGATACAAAATCTTTTATCTCTTTTTGAAGTAGCTGCGAGAAACTTTGCGAAACAACAATCCATGCAAGCAACAGAAAAAGATAAAGAATTTCTTGAAAAAATTGACAAATTACTAGAACAGAATAAATTTCTAGCAAAGGGACTCACATTAATGGAGGAAAAGATGCGCGAAAGATTATATGGTTCGGGGACAAAACCTACATTTAGACCATCAATGCCTTCCCAAAATAATTCTCCAAACAACTTAGAAGAATTATAATGAAACAAAGAGATATAGGAGAAGTTTTTCTTTTCAATTTTATAAAATCAATAGCTCAAGTAAGTAGAAACCAATCTAAGATAATGTCCCAAATAAAAAAAGAAGAAAATTTTCAAAAAGAAATCAAAGAAAAAAAGTCGACAATTGAAATGATTCCAACAACCATAAAAAAAATAAACACAATTTCTAAACATTCACTTACAACCTCGCAACAAATACCTATAAATTTGAAAAAACAAGAATATTCCTCACAATATCTTTTATCTCGAAACAAAGATATAAACCAAAGACCAGTAGCGGAAAGATTAAATTTTCTAATAAAAGATCCTGCAGTAACGGAAATAGAATGTAGGGGGTCTGATCAAACGCTATTAGTAAAAAAAGCAGGAATAATTCAAAAAACAAATATAAAAATATCAATAGAAGAAATATATCAATTAATAGCTGAATTCTCTCAAAAAACAAAGATACCAGTAATTGATGGAACTCTAAAAGCTGCAACAAACAATTTAATAATTACTGCAGTTTTATCAGAAATCTTAGATCCAAGATTTATACTTCAAAAAAAGAATCCCTTCCAACAATTTGTTCCTAATTAGAATGTTTTAAAGTATATACTAATTTTTCATATATAGGAGCAAGAGATTCTCTTGATTTTTTATCAAGGTTTTTATAAGCCTCAGAAATTAAAGGAAGTCTAGCAAGAGCAATTTTTCGATTATTAATACATTTCCTCAAGGCATCATAAATCATAATCTTTACCCTCTCTTTATGAGTCATCTGATTCTCTATATTGGGAGATTTATCTCCAACAAAGAGTTCATTTGGTAACTTTATCTCTGCCTTAAAACCTGAAAAACTTATTTGTGTCTTCAAATTAGTAAAATAATCAAAAGTCTGTTCTTTAAGAAAGAAGTCCATATCTGGATATAATTTAGTTAATTTATGATAAGAATCGAGGGCTACAGGATAATTTTTATCATCTAATGCAGAATTCCCTCTATTAATTATCCTTTCAGCAGAAGACAAGAAAATTAAATCGAAAAATAAAAATTCTATAAATAAGCCAATTAAAATTAAATACAAAGTCCATGGCAATTGATTCGGCCTAACAAGTACATCAGAATTATCTTCCGAAATTGAAGATTTTCCAAAGATCAAATTTTCGATAAAAGAAGCTATTTCGGACTCTATAGCTGTATGCGAAGGAGCTAAAAAGAAGCCTAATTGAAGACCTTGTGGTCCAGGAACAACTGCAATAGCTTCAAAATTAGAATCTTCTGAGATAGAAGAAGAAGGGTTGACATAAAATGCTGCAAAACTCGGAGGCAATAGTTGTCCATTAGATCCAAGAGAAACTATGGGCTCTAAATTAGACTGAGGTATAACGCATTTCAAACCATTAGAAGAAACTCCTACATTACCAACATCTAACGCGTCATTAAATGCTGCAGCTGCAATACCCATAGAACAATCTTCATCTTGAAGGTCTTCAGATACAACTGGAAAAGGATTTTTATAATACCTCTCAAGTTTAATTTTATTCTCATCAATTAATTCATTTTTCCTAACTTCTTGTTTTGCAAGTTTCATACGATCTTCTATCATTTTAGTTGATTTATCAATTAATTTTATATGTACATCTAAAAACTTTTCCTTTACAGAATTGAGAGAAATCTTTATTTTATCATGATTCTCTCTTATAACTGGATTACTTCCATAAAATTTTACAAGAAGAGAAGAATCATCATAAATAGATTTAACATCTGTATAAGAAGAATATAAATCACTCTGGTATTTTATCAGCTCATTTTTAGTTAGTGAAGAATAATCTTTAGACGAAATATCCTCCGCATAAATTTCAGCATTTGAAGCAGAAGTAACAGCTTGATAAGATTTTTGTTTTGCTTCGATAGATGAAGGAATTTTTAAAGTAGAACATTCCCTATTTAAACATTCAACAACTTTACCAGTAAGAGTAGGAGCATTTGAATAAGAATAAATTGAAAAAGAAACAATAGATATTGAAATGAAAATAGAAAAGAGAAGAAAATCGTTTCTAAAAAAACCAGATCTCATACATACCCCAAGAAAATATTGAAAAATGATTATTTAAATTTTCTTAAAAATTATAATTTATGAGGATTTGAAATAGATGCCAATTCTAATCCTGTTCCTGTTGTGTTAAAAGTTACAAATGCTGAATAAATATTATAGTTTTGAACTCCAGGAACATTTGGAACATATAACGTAGCATTAGCAAGACCATTTGAATCCAAATATCCGATGCTATTAGTAAAGCCAATTGCAGAAGGAGTATTCAAAGAAAGAGGGAACAAAAGACCATCATCCATAATCGGAATTATGCGTCCATCAAACCAAGGGATACCAGGTTGATTAGCCAAAGAAAGAGCCACAAAATAAAGTGCTCCAGGATGCATAGGATCTCTTAAATTTAACACTAAATTAGAGTTAGGAACAAGACCACCAATCTGACTCAAATAAGGAACAGCTAGAACTGCAGAATATGCATCAATACGCTTAAAAGTCAATCCAGAAGCTGGATCAAAGACAGAAACGCCAGTACTTTTCAATATCTCTTCAATTTGAGCAACTCCAATATTTGGATTTCTCTCTTTCATAAGAAGTATAGTTCCAGTAACATGAGGTGCAGATGCAGAAGTCCCAGCTCTCGTTAAACCAAAAGAAGGATTAGGATTATAATTCAAAGAACTAATACTGGCTCCAGGAGCAACCAAATCTAAAAACGAGGCTCTATTACTAAAGCAAGTAATTTTATCTACAAGAGGAATCGGTTCAGTACAAGAACTAGAACCAAAAGTATAAGTAGAATTCAAACCTAAATTCGCATCATAAGTTGCCCCTACAGAAATAACATAAGGAGAAACTGCAGGATATGACAAACCACCAATAAATCCATCATTTCCAGCACTTGCAACAACTGGAATGTTATTATTATTTGCAATCTGAAGAGCGACATCATAACTTGCAGGAGAAGTTGAAGGAGTATAAGAAGCATTGAGATATCCAAGACTCATACTTATTACAGAAATATTTAGAGCATCCTTATTAGTAATACACCAATTTATTCCAGCAATAATCTGACTATCCCAACCAGACCCACTAGCATTAAGAACTTTAACAGCTGCTATATTCGATTTAGTAGCTATTCCTTTAAGTGTAGCAATAGGTAGTGTATGTGTGTGATTAGAAGAGATTATTCCAGCAACATAAGTTCCATGACCATTATCATCCGCAGGATCAGCATCATTATTCACAAAGTCATAGCCTCCAACATAAGCGTGAATCAAACTCCCCAAACTATAATTTATACCAGTATCAAGAACACAAGCAGTTTTATCAAGACCAAAAATATTTAAGTTTGTCTCTACAACATTAGCTTTGACAACAACTCTACTCTGAACTAAATGTGCCACATTTTTCTTATCTAAAGCAACATGAATAACTTTTCTGTCAGACAATAAAGTCTCAAAATCTTTTTCATTAATCAATCCAGAAAAACCATTTAACTTATCATAATTATACTTTAAATCAAAATTATCCAAATTAGACAATACTTTATCAACATCTTTAGATGAGCGAATCCAAACCAAGACGCTAATTTTATCTGACTTTGTATCTGAAAAAGAATCTCTAATCTCTGCGACAGCTACATCTCTTGAACTCTGAGGTATTTCAATTAAATTATCTGAAGTGCTATCTGATAAAGCATTCAAAATTTTAGAACTCTCAACAGAAGAACCAGCTTTAGCATCAGAAATTGGCCAAATATTTTCCAAATTAGAAAAGCCTTCAACAGAAGACACTAAGAAAAACGACATAAAAGCAAAAAACAATAAACCAAAAACAAAAATTGATTTATTCATACGACTTCAAAAAAAAGGAAGTATATAAATATTATTATACTAAAAAGCAAAATAAAACAACATATTAAACATCTGAGTCTCCAGGAGGTGGGGGAGAACTACCACCTAAATCCGCGGGAGTCTTATCAGGTACGCTATCTAAATCAGAATTTTTACTACCGCCACCAGAACTTTTTTTGGCAAAAGAGCCATCAGCTCCAGGTGTAACACCAGACAAAGATGAAACTGGGGGGCTATAATAAACTAAAGAAAGAGTTCTTCCTACATTAGGGAAGTTAGTTACGCCATCTCTACAAGCATAATAAACATATGCTGATTCATATGCATGAAGATTCAAAGAACAGGATACTGTAAAAGTTCCATCACCAGAACAATCAACATCCAATCCAGAATATAAAGGAGGATTAGATGCAGGTGTTGATCTGACAGTAGCTCTACAATCTCCCCTTTCATCTAAGTTAATTAAAGTAACAACAGTTGCAGTACCAGAAGGGAAGGAAGTTCCACCAACAGGATAAACTGAATTTATTTGAGGAGAATTATAATCAACAAAACCATGTAAATCTAAGTTATTATTACTGCCATGGTAACTTCCAGAAGTTCCCGTTAAAGTGTCAGCACATGAAACACTTAAATAATTTTCACCTTCGGAAAGAGAAGAATCAATATTGCAAGAAATCAAACTATCAGCATTTAGATCACATTGATTGCTTGAAGGCATATTCGGATAAGAGACATCTTCATTACTCCATCTACAATAAACATCTCCAATAGCGATAGCATTAACACGAGGAGTAGGATCATTAATAAAAAAGTTATCCTGATTTGTATTCTCTCCAATTGAAATAAAAAATATATCTTCTAAATTACCTTGCCCAAAATTTGCTCCAGACGAAGGTTGAGTTGGGGATGTAGGAGGAAAGGGAATAGGTTCACCAGGTCCATTATTTGTCACAGTTCCTCCATTAGAAGAACTTCCAGGAAAAACTCCTCCATAAGGTAAGCTTGATCCAAAATAACCATTATTAGGTTCAAGATTTTGAGGTATAAAAGAGAAACTAGCACCTAATTCTGAAGAAATCTGATAATTTCCACTCTCTGAATTAGAATAAACTACATAAAATGTAGCATCTTCAATCTTTTCAGCAGTAGTTCCTGCAAGACATTCTACTGTAACTGCGACATTCTCTCCAGGATTCACAACAAAATTAGATTCAACAGAATTACAAAAACGAGTGTCAAAACCAAAACCACTAACATATAGGGGTTCAATTCCAGAATTAGAAATAATTGCTTCAAACAAAGAATTTTCAGGAGCAATTAAAATTTCATCTTGCAAAACTGTAAACGGAGCAGTAAGAACCATTGGCCTTTCACGATACGAAAAGAAAGTTGAAACAATAGCTACTATCACAAGAAGAAATGTAACTAAAAAGATTTTTCCAGGTTTTATCATAACGCCTCTGTAAAAAAGCAAACAAAGAGAGATATATAAATTTTATTAAGAATTAATTTCCTCTTTTCCTTAAATAAAACCAAGAAGGTTTTAGACACCTATTCAAGATAGCCTCAAAAATTTCCTTATCTTTAGATTCTAAAGAATAATTACTTTTAATTAAAAGAATACCTTTACAAAATTCAAAAGAAACTGGCTTAAAATGAATAGTACCAGAAGCAATTTTTCCAAGAAGACCTTTCAAATCAGGTTCACTTAGAAAATGTAAAATCCCATTATTAGGCGATTCTGATATATAATTCAAAAAATCATTATCAAGATACTTTCCTCTTAAAAAATATCAACATGTCCTTATGAAAAATCAGAATTGCCAACAAAAAGTCCGATGGACAACCCCAATAGCATAGGATTTTTCCTACCTTCTTCAAAAACAAAATCTTGAGAATCACAACAAATACCATTAGAAGAAAGATATCCTGCCAAAAGATTGACAAGATTTTCTGTTCTTAACACATAAAAACAATAACTTAAAGGTTTAAATAAATTATCGCATTCGTAAGAATAATGAAAAAAACAATAGTTCTAAGTTTAGGGGGCAGTTTAATCGTTCCAGAAAAAATAAATCCAAAATGGCTTGAAGATTTTAAAAAAATAATCTTAAAAAATACAAAAAAATGGAAATTTGCAATAGTTTGTGGAGGAGGTTTTGTTGCGAGAGAATACATTTCAATATTATCATTTGATCACAAAAATCAAAAAGAGCAGTCATTAGCTGGTATAATGGCAACAAGAATGAACGCAAGAATCATGATGCAAATTTTCGATAAAAATACAAATAAAACTCTTCCGATGAATATGTCTGATGTAAAAAATCTACTTGAAAAAGAAAATATCGTCTTTTGTGGAGCCCTAAGATATGCTCCAAATCAAACATCTGATAGCACTTCAGCAAAGTTAGCTTCTTTTCTAAAAACCGACTTTGTAAATCTTACAAATGTAGATGGATTATATAGCGAAAATCCTAAAAATAAGAATGCAAAATTTATTTCAAAAATTTCGTGGAAAGATTTTGAAACAATGGCTAATAAAATAAAATATCACCCAGGACAACATTTCGTTTTAGATCAAAAAGCAGCTAAACTAATAAAAAAAGAAAAGATAAAAACATACATACTTGGAAAAAATCTTAGAAATCTTGATAGTCTATTAAATAGTAAAAAATTCGTAGGAACTTCAATAGAATCATGATAAACTTTTCAAATTTAGAACAAGCAAAAAGAGCAATAAGTAAAGAAGAATATCCTAAAATAATACTCGCACAAAATGATGAATTCAATAGAAAAATCATAGAATATGGTAAATTTGACATAATATTCTCACTAGAAAATAATTCAAAAAATAAAATTCGCCAAACCGATAGTGGTTTCAATCACATTTTAGCAAAAATAGCCTCTAAAAATAACATAGCAATCGGAATTGACTTAGAAAAAATAAAAAAAATGGAAACAAAGGAAAAAGGAGAAATTCTATCAAAGATAAAACAAAACATAAAAATAAGTAAAAAATACAAAACAAAGTTGGCAGTAAAAACTAAAAGAATTCAGGAAGCTAAAAATTTTTTAATTGGTCTCGGAGCATCAAGCAAACAAGTATCCGAAACAATAGTTTTTTAATGGTGTAAACTCAATTTAAAATATGGAAAACATTATCAATTCTCTGTCATCAATAGAAAGAGCAATTATTCCACACCTAAACAAAAATGTTGATGAAATCATAGAAAAATCAGGATTAGACAAAACATCTGTATTAAGGGCTATAATGTTTCTCGAAAACAAAGGAATTCTTAAAACTAATCACAAAGAAAAGAGAACAGTTGTTCTTGGAATTAATGGGATTCTTTACAAAAAAAATCATCTTCCAGAAAGAAGATTAATTGAGATTATAGAAAATAATCAAGGAAAAAATTTACAAGAAATTGCACACAAATCTGGAATGTCTGAAAATGAATTTAGAGCAGCATTAGGAGTTCTGAAAGAAAAAGCCATAATTGAGATTAAAGATGGAAAAATAAGAATTTCTGCAAAAAAAGAAGAAATAATGAGAAAAATGCCGGAAGAAGAATTTCTTGAAAAGATACCTGTTTCAGAAGAAAATCTTAAAATAGAAGATAAAATGATAATGAAAAAACTACTTTCAAGAAAAAGTATAATAGAAATAGAATCCGAAAAAATAACCTCATTTGAATTAACAGAATTAGGAAAGAGTTTATCTGGAAAAAATATAGAAACAGAGCTTATAGAAGAAGTAACTCCTAAGATGATTAAAGAAGGAATCGGAAAGAAAAAATTCAGAAAGTATGATCTTTCAATAAGAGTTCCAGAAATAAACGGAGGTTCTATACATTATGTTAATCAGGCAATAGAATATGCAAAAAAAATATGGACAGATATGGGTTTTAAAGAAATGAATGGTTCGATGACTGAAACTTCTTTCTGGAACTTTGACAGCTTATTTACTCCACAAGACCATCCAGCCAGAGAAATGCAAGATACTTTTTTTATAAAGGGAATATCGGGAAAACTCCCAGATAAAGAAATTGTATCTAAAGTAAAAAAGGCACATGAATCTGGAATAGAAGGTTCAAAAGGTTGGAAATATTCTTGGTCAGAAGAAGAAGCAAAAAAAGTTATACTGAGAACACACACAACATGCCTGTCAGCAAGAACTATCGCTTCAATAAAAAAAGAAAATCTTCCAGCGAAATTTTTCTCTATAGGAAAAGTGTTCAGAAATGAAACTCTCGACTGGTCCCACTTATTTGACTTCTATCAGACAGAAGGTATCGTGATAGACAAAAATGTAAATTTTGTGCAACTTCTTGGATATCTTAAAGAATTTTACAAAAAAATGGGTTTTGAAAAAATAAGATTCAGACCAAGTTATTTTCCATACACTGAACCTTCAGTAGAAATTGAAATATTTCACCCCGGAAAACAAAAATGGCTTGAATTAGGAGGAGCTGGAATATTTAGGCCAGAAGTGACAGAGTCTTTAATCGGTAAAGATTACAAAATAATTGCTTGGGGACAAGGATTTGAAAGGATAATAATAGATTACTATAAAATAAATGACCTTAGAGAAATGTATTCCAACGACATAAAAAAACTTAGAGAATCTAAAAACTGGATGAAAACATAATGGCGAATATAACATTTCCAAGAAAAGAATTTGAATCAGAAATCAAAATAACAAATGAAATAGAAAAAAAAATAAATTTATTTGGAACACCATTAGAATTTATGAATAATGAAGAAATAAACATAGAGGTTTTTCCAAACAGACCAGATTTATACACAATACAGGGATATCTAAGAGCACTAAAAGCATTTATAGGAAAAGAAAAGGGTTTGAAAAAATATAACATAAATAAGCCAGAAAAGGATTACAAAGTTTATGTAGAAAAACAAGTAAAAGACATTAGAGGGCATACTGCTTGTGCAATAGTAAAGGGATTAAAATTAAACAATATAAACATAAAAGAATTAATGAACGCTCAAGAAAAACTTTCTTCTACACTTGGAAGAAATAGGAAAAAAATGGGATTGGGATTATATCCTTTAGAAAAAATTAAATTTCCAATAACTTATACAGCTAAAAATTCCAAAGAAATAAAATACATAGCTCTGGGACTTAATGAAGAGCATACAGCTGAAGAAATTCTCAAAATACATCCAACTGGAAGAAAATATGGACATTTACTTGAAAATCACAAAATGTATCCAGTTTTCATTGATAAGAATAAAAAAATTATGTCCATGCCCCCAATTGTTAATAGTGAAGAAACTGGAAGAATTACAACGAATACCGATGAATTATTTATAGAGTGTACTGGTACTGAAAAGAGTTCCGTAGAAAAAGCATTGATAATTATGACAACAACTCTCGCAGACATGGGAGGGAAAATATACCCTATGGAGATAATAGATCATGAAAAATATAATACTCCAGATTTTACAACACAAAAAACCAAAATTTCGTTAAGCAATGTGGAAAATACAATAGGTGTAAAGCTTAATGAAAAGCAAGTAGGAGAGTTATTATCAAGGATGGGGCACTCTTACAAAAGTGGAATTGTTGAATCTCCTGCTTGGAGAACTGACATATTACATGAAATAGATTTAATTGAGGATATTACCATTGCTTTAGGCTATGATCAATTATCTCCTTCAATACCCAAAATCTCAACAGTTGGTGAAGAATCAAGAAATAGTATTCTAAAAAGAAAAATGAGCTCTATTATAGCAGAAATAGAATTTGATGAAATATCTACATACCATCTGATAAAACAAGGAGAGGAAGAATATTTCAAAAATAAAGATATAATCGAATTATTGGATTCTAAAACAGAATATAAATTTCTAAGAAATAATTTAATTACTCCAATGATAAGAATACTCTCTGAAAATAAAGATGTAGAATATCCACATAAACTTTTCGAAATAGGAAAAGTATTTTCAAAAAATCTGCAAAAAGAAACAGGAGTAGAAGAGGAAGAACATTTAATCTTGGCTATATCTCCATCAAACACTACAACAATAAAACAAAATATAGATTATATTTTTAGAAAAATAAATATAAAATACTCTATAAAAGAAAATAATTTTCCTAACTTAATTGACGGAAGATGCGCAGAAATAATCGTAAACAATAAACAAGTTGGCTATTTTGGAGAAGTACATCCAAATTTTCTTAAAAATGTTGGAATAAAAATGCCACTTGCAATCGCAGAAATAAACTTAGAAAACATATACGATAAAATCAATTAAAATAATCTTTTGATTTTCCTTTCTGATTATTACTAAGCTTAGAATTTCTTTCCAGTATCTCAACTAAGTAAGTAAGGTTTTTCTTATGCGATAACCAAACAGAATAAATTTTCTTAATAGATTCAACTTCTTTAGATTCAGTAGATTCAATATCTAAATAATATGAAGAAATTTCAAGTTCTATAAGTGCTGAAAAAACTTCCTCTATAATTTTCTTATCCTTTGAGTTTATTTCTCTCAAGAGCATCAAAAACATTGGAGAAGCTTGGGAAGGATTCAACATAATCTCAATAAGTCTAACATAATGAGAAATCTTTTCTATAGCAAATTTTCTAACATCTTTAATTAAATTACCAGAGTTTATTTCTATCCTACCAATCTCAAAAATAGAATTCATTTCATCAAAACTAGGTAAGTTATGTTTTTTAGCCAGATTTTCATACATAATTTTTAGTTCGGCAAATTCCATAAAACGATACCAACATAATGAATATAAAAAGTTGTTGGAAATCAGAAGACATCCTAACTTAGAAAAAGATACTAGCAATAAACTTTTTAATACATCATTTCCAGAGTTTAATTAATGCCTCTGTAGCTCAGCTGGTAGAGTGCGTCCTTGGTAAGGACGAGGTCCCGCGTTCAAGTCGCGGCAGAGGCTTATTTTCCAACAGTATTTGGAAGCCATTCATTGCCTACAACATATCCTACTACTACAAGGCCATGGTCAAACAACTGATTCAGCCAAATTTTATATTCGGAAATAAATTGAACACGATCTTCAGAAGAACTCATTGCGAGATTTTCATTACTTATTATTAACAAAGCCGCTATAACAAAAACTTTAATCAGAATCAAAAGAATCTTCATTTCTTATTCCCAGAAGTAGCATTCTTGGTAACATTCCAATCAATAGCTGTAACTTGCCCCGTAATTTTCGTAGCATCTTTTCCAAAACCTATAATCCATAAAGAATAAGCCTTAATTCCAGAAATGAATCCTTCAACAGTATTTATTTTAATTTCATTATTCTTAATAACACTAAAGAAAGAAAAAAGCAGAAATATTATCAAAAACGCTATAAAATAAGTCCACCCTCTCTCATATCTAAAAGAAGTAATTTTAAAGAAAAGGAATACAAAGCCTATAATTATTACAATAAATATCCAATTCACCATTTTAATCATTTTTCAAAGATAAAACTCGTATAAAAAACTTTTGAATCCTTGTTCATCACAGTGGAGATACCCCTGGCAAACAAATGTGTAGCGAGTGACATCACAACAAGAATGAATCAAAGAAAATATTCAAATCCCTGAAATGCTCCTGCCGGGATTTGAACCCGGGTTTCCGCCGTTCTCCACTACCGCGTTAGCGGCAACGAGCATACCTCATGCTACTCGATAACGAGTAGGAAGGTATAGTCTCATCGACATAACCTCACATGAAGTTGTATGCGAGAGGGCGGTGTCCTTGACCACTAGACTACAAGAGCCTAAATAAATACCATCAAAAACGCTTTTTAAGGTTTTCAGTTACAATAAACAAACTTTTCTAAATTAGTTAATAAATCAGATGGTAATTCTCTATTAGATCTGCCATTTTTATAAATAGTATAATTAAATCGTCCATTGTCTGATAAAATCTGAACATATTTCTCAGAAAAAGAATTATCTCCAAAATTATAAATTAAAGTACAAAAATTAGTCCCAATTTTACCATATGTGGCGGGAACTCTCATAGGGCTAACATGACAATCAAAATCAATTACCCCATCAGTATTCTTAAGCACAATTATTCTTTCAACAAACTCATAAATTTTCCTACCAAAATCTAAAGATTTCATAAATAAGACAAAAAAACTCCCTATTTAAATTATAACTTAGAAAAAAAGAGCAGAACAAATATGCCGAGAGTATTAAAAATAAAACTTACAAAGGCAAAAATTCCAGAATGCGCTTTACTTAAACCAGCAAGTAAAGCAACTCCAAATTCATCCGGCAAAGGAGATGCAATAATAAATCCAGCAAAAAAATATAATATGATTTTCTGCAATCTAACATTTACGTATTTATGAAAAAAAGATTCGACAGATTTCAAAGAAGCAGTTTTCTGAAGGTGTTTGAACTCATCCATCATGTTAAAACGAATAAAAGCAAATATGAATGAATCAGCAATAAATGCTCCAAATCCAGCTATCAAACTGGCTAATATAATATTAGAAGGATCTGAAAGCAAGAATATGCCAATAGAGAAGGGAGTAGTAAACCCATAAGAAAATAGCAATCCTGCAAGAAAAATACTCCAATATCCATGATTAACAAAAAATGGAACATATTCTGAAAAATATTCAGAAGTAAAAAAAAAGTAAGCTAATAAAATAAAAACAGCATATAATGTAATTTTGGGATATTTAAATTTCGAGAATAGAAATTTCAAAAGATGATGATGATAATGACTATGCCTATCCGAGTCAGAAAAATATCTCTGCCCTATCAATTTCTTTTTCATAATATAAACAAAATAAAGAGATATATAAAAATAGCCCCGCCCGGATTCGAACCGGGGTCTCCGGAGCCAGAGTCCGGAATACTTGACCACTATACTACAGGGCTTTTTTGACTTTGTCAAAAAAGATTATTCTTTAAAATAATGTAAAAAATCCCTCTTTAAAAGAGTTTTCATCTACTCAAAAGCTAAATTTATAAATATCCAATAAGTTTCTCAAATTCAAGAAAAGATGGATGATGAGTTTATATCAAAAAAAGAAGTACAAGCACAAATAATAGATTTATCTAATGATCAGACTAGTAAAAATAAAGCAACGGAAGAAGAGATAAACCAAATATTGAGGGCAATAGCTCCCGGAACAAATTTTAGAACAGCATTGGAAGGAGTTGTAAATGCTGGAAAAGGAGCTTTAATAATTGTTGAGATTGAAGGCATAAGCCTAATTCTTGATGGTGGCTTTAAAATAAATAGTAAATTTAGCCCCCAAAGAATAATAGAATTATCAAAAATGGATGGGGCAATACTTCTCTCAAAGGACATGAAAAGAATAACTTATGCAAATGTAATGATATATCCAGATAAAAGAATATCTACAAAAGAAACGGGAACAAGACATAAAACAGCTGAAAGAACAGCAAAGATGATGAATACTTTAGTAATAGCCGTATCTGAAAGAAAAAAAGAGATTACAGTATATTTCAAAAATTTTAGACATGCGCTACAAGATGTAAATGAATTATTAAGAAAAGTAAATGAACGTGTTCAGTTAATAGAAAAACAGAGAGAACTCTTTGATATAAATGTAGAAAAATTAACTCAAATGGAGCTTAGAAACTATTTGAATTTGCAACAAGCATCTATAGTAATACAAAAAGGAAGAATAATCGAAAAAATGACTACTGACTTAAAGGATCTATTAGTGGAAATAGGAAACGAAGCAACAGTCATAAAAACTCGTCTTAAAGAACTAGTTTCTAACGTAGAGGAAGAAACCAGTTTAGTCATAAAAGACTATACAAAACTCGATTTAAAGAAGTCAAGAGTTCTTGTAAACAGTTTAAACTATGATGAGTTAATTGATATGAGCAATATAATTAAGTCCTTAGCGTATGAAAACAATCTAAAAGTTGATAAAATTAGAGGATGGAGAATACTCTCAAAAACATCGTTAGAGGAACAAGACATTGCTTTGCTAACAAGAGATCTTACAAGTTTAGGAAAAACAATACATTCCAATTTAAACACATATAGAACATTCTTAGGAGAAGAGAAAGCAACTCTATTCAAAGAGGAAATAGACAAAATTAAACTTAGTTATTTCTCTTAAACAAGGTTTAAAAACCATTAATTCATAAAAAACATATGAAACGCTCATCAAGACGCTGGAAAAAGAAAAACCAAATGAGATGGAAATGGCAAAGAAAAAGACTCAGAAAGGAAAAGAGAAAGAGAAAGCTACATAGAGCAAGAACTGGATGATTCTTAATTAGTTTTACCAAAAATAAGGAAATGATCTGCGAATCGTTTGTCAGAAGAATCTTTAAGTGTTGGCCAAACATCAAAACAATTATCTACAAAATTAATTTCTTTCTGTAAGATGCGATCATAAAAATTATTGCTATCTGTATCTAAATTTATTATATCAATAGCTCCATAATTAAGACCTTCAAAGCGTGAAAATTTTTCTCTTAATGATATATCTCTAAATGAAAGTTTTTCTTTTTCAGCAATTGTACTTGAATCGTTATGAATCTTGCCACCATAAACTATTATTCTTGGTTTAATTCCTCTTGAAGAATCTTCAATCATAGAAGAAAGAACAGCAAATTGAGTAGTCAAACCAATTAATTTTGCAAACTGATATTCTCCTTCTTGTTGAAATTCTCTTTTACTAAATCGAGAAATTCTACAATTGTGAAAAACACGTTCAAAAATAGCATTAAATTGTTTAGTGGTAGGTAAACTGCCCCTAATTTTTAAACCAGTATTTCCAAATTCTTCAACAAGCTTATAAAGAGATTCTAAACTATGCACGGGACCAAAACTTCCCTTATAATCTTCATTTTCTAAAGTTTGCTCAGAGCTAACAAAATCATAAACGACTGGAGTTCTAACTTTGTCTAAGATTCCTTGTTGAATAAAACGCTCTTCATTTTCCGGAATAAATCTAGAATTATCAAAATCATATGAAACAGGCAAAGACTCAACTATCAATGTAGTATAAGGTTTGTCAATAACACGAGGATCAGTTAAAGCTTTCAAAATAGGAATCATTTTAAAAAGTGGTTGCTTAGAAGAATCCTTGCAATCAACAGGGTGCGTTTCTCCAAAATATAAGATATCATATTGTTGAAGTCTTTTTGCTATCTCCTCATATCTAAAGTCGTTAAATTCCTTTTTAACTTCGGTAAAGGCACAATTAATTTCTTCTCCAAAAATATCTGACCTTGAAGAACATCCTAAAAAAGGCAAAACAAGACCAACAAGGCCCAAACGAATAGTTCTAGAAAAAGCCATTTACAGTAAATAAAAAAGGTTCTTTTAAGTTTTACTATACTTATACCCTAACATAAAAAACAAGCTAGAAAGTCGATTAACATACTGATATATTTCTCCTCTCAAACTCTTATCTTTAAGAAGATTAACGAGGGAAATCTCTAAATCTCTGCATTTAATGCGACATTCATTAAAAGAAATAGCTTCTTTCGTATTAAATCTTACAAACTTATTTGGAGGTTCTCCTAAAGACTCAATATAAATTTCAAGGTCTTCTAAGTCCTGTAAATTTATAGGAGTGTTAATACATTCACCAGGACAATTCGCAATTTCTCCAGCGGTCTGCCATAATTTTTGTTGAACCTTATTCAAAATAGTCTTATGGACTCCATTATCTAAAAGCAAAGAATAATCTATCGCAGATTGTAAAGTATCAATTTTTCCGTTTGCTATAATCATAGAACTATTTTTAAGAACTCTTTGTCCAGAAAAGTCGGAAGTAAATCCTGAATCTCCAAGAGCAGTATATACTTTCTTAACCACTAATTTCAATGTAAAAAAGAGTAAATAAATATTGTTACTAAGTTACAACATAAATATTTATAATAAGACATAAGCCTAAATTCAAATAAAAAGAGAATATGACACAAAGCGAAATTTGGACTGAAAAGTATAGGCCTTCTGTATTCGATAATGTAGTCGGACAACAAGAGATAGTAAAAAGAGTAAGAGCATTAGTCCAAGCTATGAATATTCCACACATAATGTTTGCTGGTCCAGCTGGAACTGGTAAATCCACATTAGCATTAATAATTGTAAAAGAACTCTTTAAAGAAAAATGGAAAGAGAACTATCTTGAATTAAACGCATCAGACGAAAGAGGAATAGATGTTGTCAGACAAAAAGTAAAAGATTTCGCAAGAACAAAAGCTATTGGAACAGTTCCATTTAAAGTAATATTCCTTGATGAAGCAGATGCATTAACACCAGAAGCTCAGCAAGCTCTCAGAAGAACAATGGAAAATTACACAAACACATGTAGATTCATAATGTCTTGTAACTACTCAAGTAAAATAATAGACCCTATACAATCGCGATGTGTTGTTTTCAGATTTAAACTTCTAGAAAAAAAAGATATTATTGCAGTAATAAAAAGAATTTCAGAAACTGAAAAATTAAAAATCACCGATGACGCCTTAGAAAATCTGTATGAAATGTCTGAGGGAGACTGCCGAAGAGCAATTAATCTCTTACAAGCAACTGCTTCAATTGCCTTAGACATAAACGCTGAAATGATTAGAATGATGGCCGCATCATCAAAACCTACAAGCGTTCGTGTTGTTTTAGATTATGCTCTTTCTGGAGATTTCATAAATGCAAGAGAAAAAATGTTAGACATCATGCTTAAGGATAGTATTTCAGGAACAGATATAATAAAAGCAATGCAAAAAGAAATCTGGAATTTACAAATCGAACCAGAAACAAAAGTAAAACTTACAGAAAAAACAGGAGAAGTCGAATTTAGAATGAGTGAAGGCAGTGACGAATTTGTTCAATTACAAGCTATGCTCGCTTCTTTCGTCCTTGCAGGTTCAAAAGAAGACATATAATATGTCAGCACCAACAAGTTTCGTAGAAAAATATCGTCCAAAAAAAACAAAAGAAATAGTCGGACAAGAAATAGCAATTATGGAATTAAATAAATTCTTAAGAGAATTTCCTAAAAAATCAGGACTTATTCTACACGGACCTCCTGGAACAGGAAAAACTACTTTAGTTCATGCAATAGCGAGGGAATTAAATCTGGACCTCTTTGAATTAAACGCTTCAGATTTAAGAAACAGAGCAAAACTTGAAGAAGTTCTAAAACCAGCCGCAATACAACATAGTTTATTCAAATCAGGAAAAATTTTACTTATGGATGAAGTTGACGGAATTACAGGATTAGATGATCGAGGAGGAGTATCTGAATTGGTAAGAATATTAGAAAGAACAGCACATCCAATAATCATGACTGGAAATGATATATGGGATTCTAAATTTTCAGAGTTAAGACCAAAATGCAAATTAGTAGAAATGAAAGCAATAACAATAGAGAATTTAGTCAAAGTAATACACAGCATTTTAGAAAAAGAAAATATTGAAGAAAATCCTCATTTTTTAAAACAAATCGCAATAAAATCTCAAGGAGATTTAAGAGCAGCGCTTAATGACGTGCATACATATGTATTAACGGATAAATCAAATGTAGACTTTCTTGAAGAACGCCATAAAGAAGATAGTATTTTCAATATTCTTAAAAAATTATTTCAAAACAAAGATGACAATCTTCAACTTTTTGACAGCACATCAATGTCCTTAGATGAAATACTTTTGTGGATTGAAGAAAATATTCCCAGAGAATATAAAGGAAGAGAATTAGCAAAGGCATATCTTGCATTAGCAAAGGCAGATGTATTTAGAGGTAGAATTTATCATCAACAATATTGGCGTTTCTTATTATATCAAAATATTTTCCAAAGTGCTGGAATATCTCACGCAAAAGAAAAAGCAAAAAATTCATTTACGAAATATGAGCGTCCATCAAGAATTCTCAAAATTTGGCTTAACAATCAAAAAATAGCGAAAAAGAAAACCATCGCTCAAAAATACGCACGTTATGTCCATTGCTCAACAGCTCGTGCAATGTCCGATTTTCCATTAATAAAAAAGATAATTATTCAAAACGAAAATACGATTAAAAACTTGCAATTATCCGATGAAGAAGTTGAATTCATCAAAAAATGAAAATTATTTGAACAATACTCCTTAAAGATTATTCTGGAAACAATAGCGATAAAATTATCAAAAGATGAAGTGTGAAATAAATACCTATGACAAATTAAAGATGTTTAATTTATAATATAAATCAAGATTTATTAAATAATTCATTAACTCTCTTCCAATTAATCAAATTCCACCAAGCCTCAATAAATTCAGCTCGTTTATTTTGATATTTCAAATAATAAGCGTGTTCCCATATATCAATAACTAGAATCGGTTTTTTGTTAAAAGATAAAGGAGAATCCTGGTCTTTTGTAGTCATAATTTCAAGTTTCTTGCCATTCAAAACAAGCCAGCAATATCCAGATCCAAATAAAGTAGTTGCTTTTTCAGTAAATTGTTTTCTAAATTCTTCAAAACTACCGAAACTCTTTTCAATATATTTCAATAATTTTTCAGGACATTTACCACTTGAAGAAGAAGGGCCAAGAACTTCCCAAAAGATATTGTGATTAAGTAATCCTCCTCCAAAATTTCTAACAGCTGTCCTAATATCTTCAGGAACAGAATTCAAATCTTTCAAAAGATCTTCAACTTTCTTTTGAAACAATTTAGGATGTTTCTCCAAAGCCAAATTCAGTTTATCACAATAGATCTGATGATGTTTCGAATAATGTATCTCAACAGTTTTAGCATCCATATAAGGCTCTAAAGCAGAATAAGAATAATTTAAATTAGGCAAAGAATGTTTCATCATACTCAATAAAAAACACTATATATATAAAGTTAATTATCAAATTCACATTTAGTATTCAAATTAGTGCAAAATAAAATAAAGAAATACAATAGAAACTACAAAGGCAATAATCAGCACTATAATGAAGAATCCCTGTATTAAAGACCCAAAATTTGAGTTAAGAGAGTCTCCAGAATATAAATAAGGCTTAGTGTATGAATAAATTAAATATCTAAAAACAATAAATAAAAGAAAACAAACCAAATGTAATTGCTTCTCTTCCTCATAAAACAACATCAAAAAGAGCTATTTATACCTAATGACAACAAGCTATTTAATACAAATAATTCTTATTAAGTCATGCCCTATAATATAGTTCTTGGTAGAGACGATTCAGATAAAAAGAGATTTGGAGATTCTGGCCTAGTGCGCATAGGAAAAAGTTATGTAACTATGGGAACATATACTTCATTATCAAATAACCTCTATCTTGATGTTGCACGTTCACATGTAATTTTAGTAGCCGGTAAGAGAGGTTCTGGAAAATCATACACCTTAGGAGTAATCACAGAAGAAATATCAAATCTCTCACCAGAAATATCAAGAAATATAGCTCCTTTAATATTTGATACCATGGGAATCTTTTGGACAATGAAATACAAAAATGAAAAAGAAAAATATCAACTAACTGAATGGAATTTAGAGCCAAAATCTCTTCCAACAAAAGTCTTCGCACCAATCGGAAAAATGGAAGAATACAGAAAAAAAGGAATTCCCATAGATAAACCATTCGCAATAAAAGCATCTGAACTTGAATCAGAAGATTGGATAACTACTTTCAATTTATCAATGACCTCTCAAGAAGGAGTTCTAATAACAAATACAATAGCATCATTAAGAGAGAATTCGGAAAATTTCACAATACAAGATATAATAAAAAAAATATCACAAAGCCATAACGTAAATCAGGAAAATAAAAACATAGCTTCTGCATTATTCCAAGCAGCAGAAAGTTGGGGAATATTTTCAAAAGAAAAAGAAGGAACAGAAATGACGGACTTGATTAATGCAGGAATCACAACAGTTCTTGATTTATCCGTATATAGTTCAATAGGTGCATTTAATGTTCGAGGCCTTGTAATTGGATTAGTCTCAAGAAAGTTATTTACTCAAAGAATAAATGCAAGAAAACAAGAAGAAATACAATCAATACAACACGGAATAGACTACAGGAGTTACAATCCTACAAGAGATACTCCTTTAATATGGCTTTTCATAGATGAAGCACACGAATTTTTACCAAAAACATACAAAACGCCAGCCACAGACGCATTAGTTCAAATATTAAGAGAAGGACGCCAACCAGGAATTTCTTTAGTTTTGGCAACACAACAACCAGGACAAATACATCAAGATGTTATGACTCAAGCAGATATTGTAATAGCCCATAGAGTAACGGCAAAACCAGATATAGAAGCATTAAATCAAATAATGCAAACATATCTATTAGAAAACATAAAAACATCATTAGACAATCTTCCATCAAGTAAAGGTTCTGCAATAGTTCTTGACGATAATTCTGAAAGAATCTATCCTATGCGCATGCGCCCCCGATTAACTTGGCACGGAGGAGAGTCTCCAGCAGCAGTCAAAGGAGAATCTCAAATATAAAATAATCAAATAGTTAGATTTAAAAACTACTTTTTAGTGATAAATTTATGAAAGTATCTGAAGCAAGAATATTAGTTGATGAATATAGACTAGACTTAGAGGTTGCTGGACTTCTGGGAAGTAATCTCACTCGTTCAAATGCCGAACTAGAAAACATTCAAGAAGCAGGAATAACAATTCAATTGTATGCTTGGAGAAAAAACCTTCCTCAAGATGAGATTAGGGGTATAACAGACGAAGATATCATTTATGTAATGAAGCACGGCGAATAATCATAAAACCTTAAAATCAGCTCTATACCTGAATTTTCTAGCTCCTATATCTCCAGCCTTTTCAATATTCAAAATCTTAACTTTCTTACCAGAATCAACAGCTCTCTGCAATACCAAATCTCTAAGTTTAGTTATATTTTCTTCAAAATAAAATCCATAATAATGAATAATAGTTCCTTTCTTGCAAACCCTAAAAGCCACATCCAAAAAATCATCATCTAAATTAGGTCTTGCCATAATTATTCTATCAAAGTCACCAGAGACTTTTACACTAGATATAACGCGCCTAACATCTCCTTGAACAGCAGAAACGATTCCAACAAGTTTATTGCGCTTAATATTCTCAACAGCATACTTTGAAGGTTCTCTACCTAATTCAACACTAATAACTTCACGAGATTTTTTAGTTTTACCAATAACAATAGCAAAGGGTGCAACTCCTCCAAACATAACTAAGACTCGTTCTCCTTTCTTGACGAAAGAAGCAATTTTCTTTCGTTCTTCAGATAGTCTTGGAGAAAAATAACTAGTATCTACATTAAATCTAAATTCACATCCATTCTCTCGATAAATCGCTTCTTTTGTTTTATCTCCTGCAAGCCATTTAGTTTCAAGTGTTCTCAAACGCCCAGAAAACTTGCCAGTTTTTTCAAGAACTGTAGTGATAGCATTATGTTTCTTCAAGTAATCAGAAGCAAATTTTTTTTTGGCAGACACAGAAATTCCTCTATCAAACTTCAGAATAGTTATGTTGCCCACATTATCATAGCCAATACGTTCAAACATATTATAATAAAACAATTAAACATTTATAAATAAATACACTAAGAGATACTATGAGGAAAATAAAAAAACAAACACTAAAATGTCTTTTCGGAAAAGTAAATGGGATTAAAATAGATACTCAAAAAATGAGCTGTAAAGTAAGAGTCATCTATTTTTGATGGATTTTCGGTAGTTTTTTAAACTTCGGGTGCCTAATGAAAGTTATGAAAGTTATGAAAGTGGTTGATAAAAAAATTGGTAATACAACATATTATAAATACCGAATAAATTTACCAAAAGAAGCAGTTGAACAGCTAAATTTATTAGACAAAGAGTTAGAAGTAAAAGTTGAGAAGAATAAAATAATAATAGGAAAAGTTTTATAATTCGGGTTCCGAAAGATTTATATACTTCGGGTGCCTAATTATAGTATGATAAATGCTACAAAATGCAAACATTGCTCAGGTTTAAACTTCTGTAAAAAAGGATTTAGAAAAACAAATAATAGAGGACAAATACAAAAGTATTATGTAGGGACTGCAACAAGTTTTTACAAATGATGATGGCTTTTATAGAATAAGAAATTTGTTGATAAGTTATGATATAATATGGGAAATAGTTTCTATGCTGATGAGACCTTAATTGATTGTAGCGGAAGAGATGATAGATTTTGGTGTTGTATTGATTGGGATACTCGGTTGATTACTGGAGTTCATTATAGTTTATCGGGCGATCCAATAGAAGCACAAAAATTCTTGTTTAAGTCAATCCAGAAAGGAAAACCTAAATTCATTCAGACTGATGGCGGAGTTTTCTATCCAAAAGCATTTAGAAAACTCTTTTATTCTAATAAGATTGGCGGTTTAACAGTTGAGCATAAGATACAAAATGCAAGTGTTACAAAGATGCATAATTATAGGATAGAAACTGTTTTCATGAAGATAAAAGACAGGGTAGATGATTTTAGAGGACTGAAAGCTTTGTGGTCTGCACCAATTTTAATGAACACTTTAATCATTCAACATAATTTCATAGAAGCTCACACAACCTTAGACGAAGTTCCATGCAATATGGCGGGGCAAGAGTTAAACTTGGGAGAAAATAGATGGTTGGGATTAATTAGGATGAGCTCATTATAACTTTTAATTAGTAGAATAAATCCAATTCACTTCTTTATCTCTTGAACATTCAAAAACAAGATTATAATCTTCTTTCATAATCTGATTAAGGTTTTGCCATTTTTCTGTTTCAAAACCAGAATTAAATCTAGTAAAGACAAAATAAACTTTTTTATTTGTAGAATTAGCTATTTCTTTTAATGTTTCTTCATTTAGATTATCTGGATAATAAGCACTTTCTTGTTGCGTATAATATCTAAACAATGGTGGATTTTCACTAACAATTAAAAAATCTCCTTGAATTGTTTTAAGTTTTTTTCCGACTTGCTCAAAACAATCTGTGTTCGTATTGTGATAAGTTTTGTAGGTGTTATAAAAATTTAAACCTAATGATAAAATTAAAATTCCAAGAAGAATAAAAATAATTTGTTTTTTGTATTTCTTGATTTTATCTATAAAATATCCTGAAATTAAAGCAATTGTTGGGACAATTGCCAAAATAAACCTATCTTCTTTATGAGGCATATAAATTGCCATTCCTAAAAAGAAAGCAAACCAAATTAACAATAAGTAAATTTCTCTTTTGAAAAATTCTTTTTTATACAAAATGTAAATTAAAGCAACTACAAAAACAATTCCTATTATTGAAAACATCTGCAACCAATAATCAAAAAAGAAATGCCAAGATTGAAGTCCGCCCCAATAGGTAGATGCTTTTGCTCCATGAATAAAAGCTCCTATTGGATTGCCATATTCAAAAATCCCATAAATAAACCAAGGAACTAATGTTCCAAAAAAAGCTAAAATTGAATACCATAAGTATTTGTCTTTTAGAAATTTAAGAGATTTATCTCTTGCTAAAAAATACAAGAGAAAAATAGGTATAATCCATAAAGTAGTGTATCTTGACAAGAGAGTCAAAGCTAAAAATACACCAAATAAAACTTTATGTTTTTTGCTGTTTTTTTCGTAACCATTCCAAAAACTAAGAAAGGTCAATAATACAAAAAAAGTAAATAATACATCTGTTAAAACTCTCGTACTATAAAAAACATGGAGGGGGATAAAGGCAAAAAACAGAGAAGATATTAATGCTATCTTCTCGTTGAATAATTCTTTGCCTAATTTGTAAATTAAAATTACGCTTAATGCACCAATTAAAGGCATTAAGAGATTTACCAAAAATCCTAAATTTAGAAAATAAAAAATTGAGATTAGATAAGGCAAAAGCGGAGCCCTAAAACCTGCTTTTGGATAACTATAATTTACATCGCCACTTGATGGAATAAAATCACTCCAACCATGAGAAAAAGAATAACTTAATTGATTATGACTTAAATCTGCCCCAAGATTTAGATAAATTGTTTCATCCCATAGTTTTATAGGCATAGAAAAAACAAAAATAATTCTAACTAAAAGTGCTATTACAAAAATAGCAATTAGACATTTATGCTTTTTTATTATTTGCTGAAAGTCCATATTTTATTACCCAAGAAATTTATTATTAACGCAATTCCTATTGCCAAAATCTGAGAGATTATATAATAAATCCCTAAAACCTCTGTGAAAATGTAAAGGAAAAATAAATTTACTAAAAGAGCTGAAACAGTGACTGAACCAAATTTCAGATATTTCTTTCCGATTTCAAACTTTACATTTTCCTTAAATGCCCAAATTTTATTTAATATAAAATTGATAGACATAGCAACAATAAACAAAAAAATTGCAGAAATTAAATAATAAACTCCTGCTTTTTCAGTAAGTAAATACAAAATAGCAAGATTAACTAAAGTTCCAATTCCGCCGACAACTCCAAATTTAACAAACTCTTTTATAACATTTTTCTCATAGGGCAAATATCGCTTTAAATTTTGAAGATAGTAAAAAATCTCTTTTGTTCCTGCCTTGCTTTTTCCTTCAGTACGATTAATAAAAGTTATCGGAATTTCTTTTATATCTTTGTATTTTCCTTTAATAATTATTTCCAACAAAATTTTAAAACCTTTTGGATTCAAATCAACATTTTTTATAACTTCTTTTTTAATCATAAAAAATCCAGTCATCGGGTCTTTAACTTTTGTATAAACTCTTGATAAAAGTGTTGCAGTTTTAGACATTAATTTTCTTTTCAAATTCCAACCTTCAATTTTTCCGCCTTTGATGTATCTGCTTCCAATTGTAAAATCTGCTTTGCCTTTTCTTATTGCTTCAAAGAGTTCTTTTATCTTTTCTGGCGGATGGCTCAAATCTGCATCCATAGCTCCTAAAACTTCGCCATCTGCAGTTTTCCAGCCTTCTAAAACTGCTGAAGAAAGCCCAAATTTTCCACTTCTATGAATTACTTTAAGATTTTTCTGTTTCCTTTTTAGTTCTTCTAAAATATTTCCAGTTCCATCTGGCGAATTGTCATCAACTATAATTATCTCTCCCTCAATCTTATTTTCCTTAAATTCTTTCTGAATTTTTTTAATGAGTTTTTGAACATTCTCTTTTTCGTTGTATGTTGGAATAACTAAACTTAATTTCATTGTTCTAAAATAAAACAGTATTCATTTAAAACTCTATCTTTTTGTAAGTCTTAACAATGTAATAAGTGTTTTTAGGTGACGTTAATTTTACAGCTCATCAAAAAATTAAAGATGAAATAAGAAAAGAATGGATGATAAATTAAATTTGCAACAAAATTTAGACATATAAATAAAGAAAACTTCCATACACTAACTTCGCTAAGGAAATGAATATCAAATTCTTAACAGAAGACAATCAATTCAAAGACTTAGAAAACGTGAAATTTGTTAAATAATTATTATTTCATTAAAAAACAGTTATTAACTAAAAGGCAAATTTCTAATCAACTCTGTTCTCTCTTTATCCAAAGCCTTAATAATTTTAGATTTTTCATTCTCTGGTCTTGAGGATTCTTCAATCTGTTTAATACGCTTATCAATAGAATCTATTCTTTCCCATTTTCTTTGATGCTCCCACATTTTCATCTCTTGTTTCTTTAACCAACGTCTTACAGGAACGTCTAAAAAGAAAGCATAAACCAAGGCAACAATAGCACCCCATAAATAAACTCCAGCATAAGCCTCTAAATCAGTAGTTATCCACAAACCAAGATAAATAATTGCATAAAATACCCATGCTGTTTTTCTAACAAAATCATCAAATTCTTTGACAAAATACCAATAAATCATAAAAGGCAAGATTCCAGCCACGGCAATAAACAAAACTTGATATTGAACAAGAATAGTATTGAGCCAAGTAAAACTAATCCCTCTTATGGCTAAAATACCGATTATAACTGCAACTAATCTAAGAATGCCCTTATGAGGCCTATCCTTAAAAACAGGTAAATTTTGCAAAACTAAACCAATAATGATAGTAACTAAGATAAACAATAAAGTCTTTTCAAAAAGCAAATATCCTGTCCAATCCTGTCCTCCAAATAGTGCTCTTAATATTGGTTCAAGATTCTGAACAAGCGATTCAATTACTTGTTCAGTTCCATAAAAAAATCCAGAACTATAATATTGAGCAGACACAAAACTAACAAAAAATAAAGCAAATAACAAACAAACAAAAACAAAATTAAATCTCATTTTCATAGCATAAAAAAGCGACAGAGGTATATAAAACTTAATATATCAAGACACTGGAGAAGGAAGAGGAATTCCCAAATAGTTAGCACTCTTCGAGTAAGCTTTTAACAATCTATTATAATCTTCAGGAGAAATACTTTGTTTAAGCCATCTCTTCTCAAGCTCAGCAAGTTTCTCAACAAGCTCTCCACGAGCTTCCATCTCTCGAACATCTTTCAAACCCTCATATTTGCTCTTAATAAAGGCCTTTTGTATAGTTTTATCAAATAAGAAAAAAGCTAAACATAATAAACCAGCTATTAAATAAATCGTAGCATAAATTGGAGGATCAATTAAAGGTAATCTTATGAAATACAAAGAAACAAAGACTACAAGAGCAAATATCCAGGCGGCCTTCCTAACAGTTCTATACATAGCTCCCTGAAGTCCTTTCTCAACCCAAACGAAATACAAAACTAAAGGTAAGAAAGCTGTAATAGAAATTCCAAAAGCAGTATAAGGAAGAAGTATGGTGCTTATAAGATTAGCACTTAAAAATCTAACAGATAAAAGACCAACAGAAAAAGAGATAATAAAAGCAAGGAATCCTCTAGTTTCACCAACAAAAGGTAAAGTTTTAACAGGAATCCAAATAACAGAAATAACTAAAATCAAAAATAAAAACTTAGCGAAAAGAAAACTTGAATTAAGATTTGACTCAATAGTACCAGTATCTCCGACCAAAAGCTTAACTATTGGTTCAGCACCATCAACAAAAGACTCAACAAATGAAGCTATTGAACCTGAACCCGAAAAAGCTCTGGAAGCAATAGAACCTTGAGCACTGACAAAAAAAGAAAATAAGCTCAAAACTAAAATAGAAAGTAAAACAAAAACACCAATCTTTTTCATACGCAATAAAATCAAAGCTCATTTATAAAGATTTCGCAAAAGAAACATTTATATTAAATCACTCTATAAAATGAAAATGAATAAAAAGATTTTAGCAATACTAACAATACTGATAGCATTAGTAACAATAATTTCTGCTAAAATAACTAATCCTACCACAAACCAGACAACCAACAGTTCAACATTTCCAAGTTTAGAGACAGCAAAAACAACTCTCAAAGATCCAACTCCAAAAATCGACGAACGTTTAGAGAAAGAAGTAGAAATATCGCAACCATGGAGAAAAATAGTAGGAATCATTTTAGGATTCAAAGAAAAAGAAAAAATAACTTGGGGCGTAATGGTAGGAATAATTTCATTCCTAATAGCAATTTTCGTAATATTATCTTGGGTATTTGAATTAATGCCTTTCTTTGATAATGGATTTGTAAAAATCTTAAGCGCATTAGCAATGACAATTCTAACTGGAACAACTGGAGGGATTAAAGAAATGGTCAAATTTTTTATCGGTTTCGCAAACTCAGTAAAACTATTGAGTGAATGGAGCACTGGAGCAATTATATTCTTCGCAATAATTGTTCTGGTTTTAATAAAAATTGTGAAGAAAATAACTAAAGCTCTTAAGAAAATGATGGAAGATGAAAAATCTAAAGTAGACGGAACAAAAATAGGGACGAATTTAGGAATACTGATTAAATTAAAAGACAAATTATTTAAAAAAGAAACCTAAAATTCCTTTAATCTTTCAGTTTGATTTAATGCTTTCTGAACCCTTTCTCTAAATTTCTTTTCTCTTTCCACTTCTTGTTCTTCCTCTTTTTTCTTCTTCATTTCTTGAGACAACTTTATCCGTTTACTCAAAAATTTATTAATAAAAAGATATGCATGTATTGAAAATACAACCAATACAAATATAGAAATTTTCCACCAATAACTCACTTTGTAAAGAATAAGTTTCTCAAAAATGGTAGAGATTGAATTAAAAATAGTAGTATGCGCTAAAAATAGAACTGCTCCTAAAGACAAAAGCCAAGACTGCCATTTTTTCAATCCACAGGCAGAGATAAGCCAATAGGCAGAAAACAAAGTAAAGAACCAAAGAAGAAGAGCAAAAAACATACCAACTGATAAAGACCAATCTCTGGCAAATAAAAACAAAAATAAAGGATTAATCTTAGTAAAAAAAGCATTTGTTCCAGCAATTGATTTATTCTTCAACAAAAATTCCTTCCATTGAGAACCAATAAAGTCCCATTTATCCCCTTCAGTAAATTCTTTTACCTTAGAGATATTATTCTCAAGATTTTCAGAAACATCTTCAATTTTTTCTCCCAAATCAGCCAATTGAGCTCCTACAAAAACAAAACTCAAAAATAGAATAGCGATTAAAACAAAAAACAACCTAATAGATTTCATCACACACCACAATAAAAATAAATAAACTTAGTTTATTAATATTTGTAATATCTACTATCCAAAATAATCCTTAGCTGCAGTACCATACATCTTTAATAGATCCTTCTTCCTCGCGTCTTTTTCTGAACCCCCAGGCATATTCTGCCAATTGTTAAAGTCTGTAGACATTTGACCTAAACGAGATCGGGAAGCCACGAATGCAGCTTCATTAAAACTCTTCGCAACTTCGCGTTTTTTCATAAATCTATGAATTGCCCTGTCAAAGAAAAACATAATAAGAACACAAACTAGTATGCCAGAAAATACCAAATGGAAAAAAAGAGTCAAATTCTCAGAAGTAATCCACCTTACAACAAGAACTACCAAGAAAGCAATCCACAAAAATTTAGACATTAATTCATAACCAGAATCATGGAACTTCTTAGAAATAATCAATATAGCAAAGAAAGGCAAAACAAGAGTCAAAGCAGTGCCGAGAGCACTATACGAAAATACTGCTGTCCGAACCTCTTCAGTATTCAAAAACCAAACAGACAAAATACCAACAACAACAGAAACTAAAAAAGTAATAAACTTCTTATCTCCTAAAAACGGAATATAACTGAAAACGGAATACAATATCAAAACAACCAAGAAAAACATTAAAATTTTCTGGAAATCTTCAGTAGGGAAATTAAATTCAACACCACCAGTAGCACCAAAAACCTTGTCAACTATACTTTGTTGAGCACTTACCAAAAAAGCAAAGCTTGACAAAAGCATCAATGAAACAAAAACAATTGCAAAACCCTTTTTCATCATGACCCAAAAAGAGACAAAGAGTATTTAAACATTTCTTCTTGACAACAATTTATTCAAACTTTCAGATTTTTCCTTGTTTATTACATTTGATTTTGCAAGTATGCTCATCGTTCTTTCATAAGAGTCAGGAGCTCCAAGATCTTCAGCAGAGATTATTTCATTACCCAAATCAAGAACTCTATTTAAAATAGCGAATATAGCCATAGATAGACCATAATATTTCAAAGTATTTTCCAGATCACTTGCTTTTTCTATTTTAAAACTCCTAGTATCAAAAATATATTTTTCAATATCTGCAATTATTTTTGCAATTCTCCCACTATTTTTTCAACCATAATTTTTGGCGAAATGCTTTTTTTCATTATGATTTATATGGAATAAATTAAGTTGAAAATTTTTAGAAAATCAAAAAAGAGTGCTTTGAGTCTTACTTGACTTAATTTCTTTTAGTTTTGCAATAGAATTTTCAATTCTCTCAAGTGAAAATTCATGCCTCTCAACTAAAATCTCTTTTATCTTATTCTCGTCAAACTTAGGAAACAAAACTTTCTGCTTTGAAACATTTGGTTTTTTAAATATCTCAAAAATCTCTCTCCAATTAAAACCAACGTCTCCAAATCGTTCTGTAATTTCCTCAAAAATAGCAACAGGATAAACTTTCTGTTTAACAAGAGCAAGAGCCTTCTTAGGTCCAATTCCCTTAACACCTCCAGGATTAAAATCAGTTCCAACAAGAATAGCCAAGCAAATGAGTTGGTCTCCAGTAATCCCTAATTGATTTATAACAGACTCAAATTCAATCATTTCAGGAGCAATATAAATAAAACTAGAAACAGTTTTTCTCTTTCTAGAAAGAGTCAAATTCTGAATTAATTTATTAGCTCCTACAACAATGGCGTCGTAATCTTGACTTCCAACAGCATATGCTTGTCCATTTTTTACAAGTTCAGCACATTGCATCTCTCCCTCGCCAGGAGCTTGAACAACAGCAATTCCCATAGCTTCCAAAAGTTCTTTACTTTCAGAAATCATTTTATCATCTAATCTGGAAAATCCTTTTGCATATTTACCCATCCCATCGACATCTTCATCAGCGACTGCTTCCTCGTATTTTTCAGCCATCGCATCTTTAGTAGCCTGACGAATTTCATGAGTTTTTTCTTTTAGATGATGATATTCTCCATCAAAAACATAAATTAGTTTTATTCCCTCAGAAAGTAATGCAACATTTCTATAAAATAATCCTGACAAATGAGAAGTAACATTTCCCGAAGAATCCATCAAGGGAGTTCCATCTGGCTGTCTAACAGAAGAGAGAAACTGATATATTGCATTAAATGCATCAACAGCAATAGTCTTTCCTTTAAGTTCATTGAAAGTCACTTCCTTCCTGTTTACTAAATCTCCTATCTGCAAACCCACAAATAAACTCAATGATATAGGTTAATAAGAATTGTTATCTTACGTATTTCTCCTCATCTTTAAGTTGATCATTTCTAACCCTAACCTCTCTTAGAACACTTGGACAGTTTTTCGCACCTAATTCCGCAACCTCTCTACGTACATCCATGACTAAATAATCCCAGAGCTCTCTTCTGTTCATTCTTGAATAAGGTTTAAGATGATATCCTACAGGTTTTCCAGCATTATTAATTTCACGTGCTCTTCTCCTTAATCCAGAATCAGAAATATCAGGAGGAAATCTAATTAGAGCAATACGTACTAAAGGAGCATATGAACTTTCAACAGTTGAAGGAAGCAGAGCCTCTAAAACAGGAGCAACAACAGAAGCTACAACATCTAATCCATTGAGTTTGAATCTTCCCTCGCGCACACCTCTATCAGCTTCATACCTCTCCAAAAGATAACTATCAACTATAGGAAGACCTTCAGCAACACAAGCATTAACATAACTATGAGCATCTCTAGAAAACCAAGCTTCTTTTACAGATTTAATATTTGGTCGCATAAAAAAAAGAAAAACAAAGCCCTTTTAAACCTTCCTTTTTGTGCCAAATTGAGTAACAACATAAAGCTAAAAATCATGGAGAAATAATAGAAACACTCAAAAACTATAGACAACTATAAAATTTATGAAAGCACATATAGTTAGTATATCTTCATCAAACGATGGAGAAAAAACATCAATAAACATTTTTGGAAGATTAGAAAACGGAAAATCGTTCGCAACAGTAATTCCATTCAAACCATATTTCTACATCAGAGAGGAAGATGAAAAAAAAGCAAAGCTATTATTGGAAAAAGCAAAAACAGAGAAAACAAATCTTATTAATAAAGATAAAGAAAAAGTATTAAAAATAATTCACGAAAGTCAAACAGAAATAAACAAAATAGTAAAAGCAGTTCATCAAAAAAATATAGACACTTATGAAGCAGACTTAACTCCATCAATAAGATTTCTAATAGAAAAGGACATTTACAGCACAATAGAAATTTCAGGAGATTCAGAACCTTCAGAAAGCGTAGATTTAGTTTTCAAAAATCCGGAAATAAAACCAGCTGAAAAAAAAATTTCTCTAAAAATAGTTTCAATAGACCTTGAATCAAACAGGAAAACTGGAGAGCTATTTTGTATAGGAATATATAATCCAGAAATAAAAGTAAGTTTAATAATAAGTGATAAAAAGATAGAATCTGCAATAAACTGCAAAGATGAACGAGAATTATTAACAAAATTCAGAGAAGAAATAATAAAGATAGACCCAGACATAATAACAGGATGGCACGTCATTGATTTTGATTTAGATTACCTAAAGAAGAAATTTGATGAGCACAACATACCATTCAATTTTGGAAGAACAAACGAAAGAATAAGAATTAAAATAGAAGATAATTTTTTCAGAAACTCTACAGCAAATATTCCGGGAAGACAAGTCCTTGACGGATTAAATTTAATCAAAGACCCATTTATACAAGAGGCTCCTTCAATAAAAAATAAAGAATTTGATTCTTACACATTAGAAGATGTTTCTCAAGAAATGCTTGGAGAGGGAAAGCTCATTAAAGGAAAAGAAAGACACCAAGAGATAGAAAATCTTTACGAAAGAGATAAGAAGAAAGTAGTAGAATATAATCTGCAAGATTGCAAGCTCGCCTACGATCTACTAACAAAAACATCAATACTTGAGTTAGCAATAGAACGCTCACAACTTACAGGTTTGCCGTTAAACAAACTTACAGGATCAATAGTTACATTTGACTCATTATACATAAGAGAAGCTCATAAAAGAGGAATTGTTTCTCCAACAACAAGATATGCTGAAAAAGAAGAACGCATAAAGGGAGGTTTTGTGATGGAACCAAAACCAGGAATATATCATAATGTTTTAGTCATGGATTTCAAATCTCTATATCCATCAATGATAAAAACTTTCAACATAGATCCAATATCTTTGTTGGAAAAAAAAGAAAAAAACGCAATAGAATCTCCAAATAAAACATATTTCAAAAATGAAAACGGAATCCTTCCAGAAATCTTAGAAAAGCTACATTTTGCGAGAGAAAAAGCAAAAAGAGAAAAAAGAGAATTGGCAAGTTATGCAATAAAGATAATAATGAATTCATTTTTTGGAGTTCTTGCTTCTCCAAACTGTAGATACTATAATTTGCAGATGGCTAATGCAATAACGCACTTTGGACAAATGCTCATACAATTGACAGCGAAAAAGATAGAAGAAAAAGGGTACAAAGTAATTTACTCAGATACAGATTCAGTTTTTGTAGAAACAAAACTTAATAAAGAGAAAACAGTGCATCTAGGAAAAAATTTACAAGAATATATTAATAATTTCTATGATACTTTTGTAAGGAAGGAATATAATAGAAAATCTTTCCTAGAACTGGAATTCAAAAAGCATTATCTCTCTCTGTTACTTCCAAAAGTAAGAAATACTGAAAAAGAGATAGGTTCAAAAAAAAGATATGCTGGCCTCGTTGAATCAAATGGAAAAGAAACAATTGAAGTAGTGGGTTTAGAAGCCATAAGAGGTGATTGGACAGAAGCAGCAAAAGAATTCCAAATAGAACTTCTAAATAAAATATTTCATAAACAAGACCCAATAAATTTCATAAAAGATTATATAAGAAAAGTAGAATCTGGAAAATTAAATGAAAAATTAATTTACAGAAAGTCTATTAGAAAAAATTTATCAGACTATACAAAAACAACACCTCCTCATGTAAAAGCAGCGAGACAATTAGATAAGTTAGAGTCTACAATAATAGAATATGTAATTACGACAGAAGGTCCGGAACCAATTCAAAAAATCAAGAACAAGTTAGATTACGAACACTACATAAAAAAACAGATAACTCCAATAGCCGATTCAATTCTATACTTCTTCAATACATCGGTTGAAGAAATTCTAAAAGGCTCAAAACAAAAAACTCTTTTCTAAAAATTAAGCTAAACTAACTTGTAAATTTCCTGGAGCTGCAGGAGCCAAACTTACAGTAGCAGAAACAACGGAGGAAGGAAGACTATTTCCGACAAAACTATTCAGAGCTGTAACTCTATATTCATAAATTTCACTATTCAAATTAGTATCATCATAAGAAACAGAATTAGCTGGCAAGTTTGAAACAATTATTGAAAACTCATCATTAGAAGAAAGTTTTCTCTCAATCATGTACCCATATTCATTATCTGCATTGTCAATCCAATTCAAATTAACACTGTTTCCAGATACAAAGGCCGTAAGACTACTAGGACCATCTTCGGGAACAGACAATGGAGCAGTATTAGAATAAACACTACATCCAGCACCATTACAAGCTCTAACTCTATAATCATAATAATTCCCACTATTAGGTGTATCAGTAGCAACAACCAAAGATGGTGCAGGAACGGGATTAGGAGGAAGCGTTGAAATCAAAGAAAAAGTCAAAGAGCCCGACCCAATTGATCTTTCAAGTTCAAAACCAGTTTCATCATTAGCATTATCTGTAAATTGTAAATTGACTCCAGTAGGAGACAAATAAACTTGAAGATTGCTCCCTGCATTGTCTTCTGGAGCTAAATTTGGATTGCTCTTCAAATTAAAAACAAGGATTCCTACAAGTAAAATAGCCCCCATAAAAAACAAAGCTCTTAGACCTTCCCTCTTCATAGAATGAATAAATTAAATGAATATAAAAATCTATCGCAATTGACTAACAATACTTCCAGGAATAGTCAATTTATTTATGTGTTTGGCTTGAATAGCTTTTATTATTAAGAATATCAATATTATTATGGCTATAGAGACAACTGCAATAACGAGCCAGTAAGCAACAGATTTTATACCACTCTCCGAATCACCAACTTTAGCTTTATTATTATTAGGCGGAAGATTATCTGAACCAATATTATTGCCAAAATTATTAGGCGGATTATTTTGGTTGGCATTATTCTGGGAGCCATCATTTCCAAATGATGTTGGAGAACTAGAAACTCTAAATTTCACTGATGCGTTTGCAATAAAGTTAGTATTAGTGAAATTAGCATATACCATCATAATATAATTTCCAGCACTTAGAGAAATTTGATTATAAGTATAATTGCGTAAATCCTTAGAATTCATAGTCTTATTTGTTGTGCCATTATTCAAAGTAAACCATGCAGTTCCATCCCTTGAAAGTTCAACAACAAATTTAACAGGGAACGCAGAAGTAGAATACAATTCATTAGAATCTGGTTCTTCAATACTTATAGTTGGGTTAGTAGGAGTCGTTGGAGTAGAGCCCACTGAATAAGTAGTCCATCCTGTAACATTAAACAAAACAGTGCCACTATTCAAAGAAGTAAGATTAACACAAACATTTGATGGGCAAGGAGCACCATTTCTAAGAATAATTGGGCTATTGAAACTCGTAGACAATCCATTTAAAGAGACAAGAGCCTTCTTATTAAGGTCTGGTGAATTAACGGAATTAACTTCAACAGAATTAAAACCAATCTTAACATCAGAACTAAGGTTGTTGCCTAAAGCAGTAATATTCGGATAGAACTTTATTCTACCTTTACCAAGATTAATCAAATCTAATGCCGTATTAATAAGGCGATATTTGGCTAAATAAGTATCGGTTAAAGTAATTCCGGCATATTGATCATTAACCTGTAAATCATAAAACGCTGGACTCGTACCGATAATTCGAGTCTTTGAGAAGTTCAAGCCAATAGAATTTCCTACAAAAATAGCATCCTGTGAAGGCTTTATTATAGTATCATTAAAGAAGTTATTCAAATAATTTGCACCATAAACATATATTCCATTACTTGACGGAAAATCCATAACATTATTAGCAAAATTATTATTATTAGCAAAGGATAAAGCCAAAGAAATAAGCGAAGAATTAATCTTATTGGAGTTAACATTCAAGGCTGTAGAGCCTAATAAATGTATTCCAGTAGAAATATAAACAGAATTTATTCCTTGAATAATATTATTCCTAATACCTAAATTAGAAGAGATTCCAGAGCCAGTGGAATCTAAATAAAATATACCAGTAATCCTTGAATAAGTTATTAGATTATTAATAACTGAAACATTAGTCGTTCGACTAACATTAATTCCGAAACCATCACTACCATTAATTATGTTATTAAAAACAAGAGTATGATTTCTAGCATGGACGAGAATACCATTATAAAACGAAGTTATATTCATTCCTTTAATGATATTTCCATTTCCTCTTACTTCGATACCAGAGAAATTAGGAGCATTATTTCCAGAGATCTTGTATAAATTCAAACCATCAATAGTAGAATTATAAGCTTCAACAATCAAACAACTGGTGCCTGTTGCTGTCAAATTATTATTTAAAATATAATATGTATCGTTAAGAAAAAGAGAACCACACGAATTAACATTGACTGCATTAGGGATTGTTTGTGTAGAGCCCACTGAATAAGTAGTCCATCCTGTAACATTAAACAAAACAGTGCCACTATTCAAAGAAGTAAGATTAACACAAACATTTGATGGGCAAGGAGCACCATTTCTAAGAATAATTGGGCTATTGAAACTCGTAGACAATCCATTTAAAGAGACAAGAGCCTTCTTATTAAGGTCTGGTGAATTAACGGAATTAACTTCAACAGAATTAAAACCAATCTTAACATCAGAACTAAGGTTGTTGCCTAAAGCAGTAATATTCGGATAGAACTTTATTCTACCTTTACCAAGATTAATCAAATCTAATGCCGTATTAATAAGGCGATATTTGGCTAAATAAGTATCGGTTAAAGTAATTCCGGCATATTGATCATTAACCTGTAAATCATAAAACGCTGGACTCGTACCGATAATTCGAGTCTTTGAGAAGTTCAAGCCAATAGAATTTCCTACAAAAATAGCATCCTGTGAAGGCTTTATTATAGTATCATTAAAGAAGTTATTCAAATAATTTGCACCATAAACATATATTCCATTACTTGACGGAAAATCCATAACATTATTAGCAAAATTATTATTATTAGCAAAGGATAAAGCCAAAGAAATAAGCGAAGAATTAATCTTATTGGAGTTAACATTCAAGGCTGTAGAGCCTAATAAATGTATTCCAGTAGAAATATAAACAGAATTTATTCCTTGAATAATATTATTCCTAATACCTAAATTAGAAGAGATTCCAGAGCCAGTGGAATCTAAATAAAATATACCAGTAATCCTTGAATAAGTTATTAGATTATTAATAACTGAAACATTAGTCGTTCGACTAACATTAATTCCGAAACCATCACTACCATTAATTATGTTATTAAAAACAAGAGTATGATTTCTAGCATGGACGAGAATACCATTATAAAACGAAGTTATATTCATTCCTTTAATGATATTTCCATTTCCTCTTACTTCGATACCAGAGAAATTAGGAGCATTATTTCCAGAGATCTTGTATAAATTCAAACCATCAATAGTAGAATTATAAGCTTCAACAATCAAACAACTGGTGCCTGTTGCTGTCAAATTATTATTTAAAATATAATATGTATCGTTAAGAAAAAGAGAACCACACGAATTAACATTGACTGCATTGGAAGGGATTGGCTGTAAGAGAATTGGTTCAGATATATTAAAAATGAAAATTAAAAGTAAAAGAATCGTTAAACAAACAAACAATAAAGAGATACTATAATACAAAGGAAAAACTCTTTTTGAACTCCCGACATAAACACCCATCATATCCCTAAATCAGAAAAAAGCATCCTCCTTTATAAAACTTGGGTTAAATAAGGTTCTAATTTTTATGTTTGTAAATATCAAATCCACGAATAAAAATAGATTTTCGGTTAATAGTTTACTTAAGCGAAACTGCCTAATAAAACCAGATTTTCAGTTTTATTGCATAAACATACGAAATAATCATAGCAACACTTGTTAATAGACAAGTCCAACTCAAAAGTCTTTCTTTTTTGCTAATCGCTTGGATGCTAAAAACAAGAAGAAGGAGAATAGCCAAACCAGAGACTATCGCAGTGATACTGCCCCAAATAAAATTAATATCATAATTAATGTGAGATATATTAATCAACCAAAAGCCAACACCGATGATAAAAGAAGCCAAAAGTTTGTCTCAAACATTATCACCAATTTCCAAATTAATTATGGGTTCTTTTAAACATTTCTTTTTCAAATTTGTTTGGCAATTACGCCTGAAATCAGTCGGAGAACGCGGATAAATTCACTAGGGCTTTCGTAGCCAGCTCGTACTTCTTTGAAGTCACTTAATACCTGCAAAAAATAAATGTTTAGTTTATCCCAAATTATTTTCTTTCGTAGAAAAACGCAATTTGCTTCAAAAGTTATTTTAGCTACGCCTCGTTAATAGCCCTTTTCAAAGAAACAAATTCAAAATAGTCGGCGCAGTTCGGCGCTTACGCGCCTCACATTTATTGAAGCAAATATATAATAAGCTATATATTCAACAAAAAAGTTTCAGATTTCGATAATTGTGCCATCTCTCCCAACATTCAAAATTTTTGTTTTCCCTATTTTATCTTCTGTTCCAAAAGTCTCATGAATATGTCCGTGCAAAAGCAAATCTGGTTTGAATTTAACAATAGCTTTTTTTATTGATTGACTACCTTCAAATCCTGTCTTCTCAGAAATACCTCCAGAAGGATGCATATGTGTAAGCATAACTTTCTTTTCAATCCCTTTAAGTCCAGAATGTGCCTTTTCCAAAGTTGAAAACAATTCCTTTTCACTGATACCAGACCTCGGACCTAAGGCAGTCGAAGCACTTCCAGCTCCAAAAAATCCAACTCCTTGATATACAGCACTATATCCATGAATATTCGTAACTCCGTACAATTGTGCAAGAAAATCAGTCGTTGCAAAAGAATCCCAATTTCCGGGTAATAACAATACTTTCTGCCCTTTATCTTTAAATGGCTTAATCAAATTGTTACTTTCAGTAAACCCAGTTAAATCTCCACACAGAACCACTAAATCAACTTTTTCATTTTCTGCACGCAAAGCTAATCTTTTAGTAAGTTTAGAATCTCCGTGCAAATCAGAAGCTGCCAATATCTTTAATTTCTTAACCATAAATCATAAATAAATCAAGATTAGATAAACATTGCGCTTCCCCAAAGTTTAACCATATAATAAAAATATCAACTTATCAAATCATCTAAACAAAACTCTAAATGAGTAACACAAATTAACTACTATTTTAGATAACATAATTGGAGAAAGACTTAAAAGAGATATACTAATTGGAATATAGAGGTTACAAAACATATATTACAATGGCACAAAAACCAAAAGATAATTTTGACGTATTTTTCCGAAGAAAACCAGCCCTAATGTTAGTAGCTCTAAAAAAGCTAACGCGTGCGCGCTACGGTTCAATTCTGGCAAAAGAAGTTGATTGCACTTACAGTCACGCAGTTAAAATTCTTCAAATGTTAGAAAAATTAGATTTGGTTACATTTGAAAAGAAAGGCAGAATAAAACTAATCAAATTAACAAAAAGAGGCGAAGAAGTTGCAGGTAATATAGAAAATATTAAGAGAATAATTGCTTAAATAAAAAAGTATTTCTTTATCCGATAACATAAGTTTAAAAATGATTTTTATTCTTAATTAATGCTACGGCCTCGTAGCTCAGCCTGGTTTTAGAGCACCGGCCTTTTAAGCCGGGTGTCGGGGGTTCAAATCCCCTCGGGGCCATCAATTGAGGGGATTTTCAAATACTTTAATTTGAGTGAAACGAAAATTGAAGTTACAGTTGTGACTTGCTCACAAATAGTACCCCTCGGGGCCATTTCAAACTCCGAAGTGAGTCTCCGAGCAAGTGAGGAGATTCGAGCAAGAGAGATTGAAATCAATCGATGGGATTTTCAAATACTTTAATTTTTCCACAAGTTTACCAAAACAAAACTAGCTAATAAACCAGCACCCAACATATAAAAAATAGGTAAAATTTCTTGCCATTTTTCCAGTCTAATAGAAGGATTTTCAGATTCAAATTTTCCAAAACTATTAGTAGAAACTATCTTTTCTAAACCCTCATTTTTTTTAGGAGAGTTATTGGATATATGAACAAAAAAAGGAACATTTCGAACACCATTTTGAACAATTACCCTCTTATATAAACAATCAGAATTAACATAAAAATCATATCCGTCTTCAACACAACATCCTTGAGGAGAATTAAGCTCTTTTAATTCAGGATCATATTTCCAAGTTCCAACAGGAATATATTTAACAACCACTAATACATAAAATGAAATAAGTATAAAAAACTATTTGTAAACTCTCCAAGTATGTTCACACTTAATACACTTGTAAAATTTCGTTTCTGATTCATCAGATGCACGTGTCTGCATAGTCCAGAAAAAAGCCTCTTTATTCCTACATTCAGGGCATTTCATTTCAACAATAGGATAAGTAGTCATTTTTGATTCATCAACAACAGCAATCCTCTCAGAAATATTCATTTTTTCAGAAGATTGTAATTTTAACTTTCCTTTATATCTATGGCCACACTTAGCACAAGCTGGATTCTTATCTCCATCAATAAGTAGTATTCCCCCACATTTTTGACAAAATTCCATATTCTACCCAAAAATTATTTTTTACAACAGGTTAATTACTATTTAAATTTTTTTACTTACAAAAACCTCTTTGTTCTTTAGGTTTGCTTCTTTCAAAGAAAATCAATTTTATCCAACCCAAACCAGGAACTCTTGCAACAGCTTTACCAATAAACTGATCTTCGACGATTCCAGTTTCACCAGGGAGTTGTGCAAAGTTATTATCTCCTTTCGTATCATAAGGATCAAGACGAACTAATCTGTGTATCAAAGGATATTTATATTGAGAATTAAATATCAAGACATCTCCTTGTTTATACTCTCCTCTTCCAGAAACTAAAACAATGTCTCCTTTATTTAATCCATTTTTGAACCTATAATTGTTAAACTCCTCAAAATCTATTCCATGAGTTTCATACCAAGCACTATTCCGATTCCACCAAGAATCAAAATTATCTGGATGATACATGCTACACGACTCAACAACCACTAACGGAAGCTTCGTAACAAAAACAAAGCTCATGAAAGGAAAGAATATAAATTTAATAAAAACAAAAGCTAAAACAAGTGAAACAAACCAAGATTGCCAAGTATCTTTCTTCAAAAAAACCCAAAATTTTTTAGTATGTGAAATAATTCTCCTCATATGCAAAACAAAACTCAGATGTTTAAAAATCTTCTATTAAACCAATTTAGCCAAAATATCTATATTTCCAGGAACAAAATTAAGATTTACAGAATTCGAACAAGAATGCAACTCTTTAGAACTACTCGTGGGACAAATGGTTTTCTTAACAATCGGAGAAATATCTGCTCTAACAAAATTATTTCCAGAAACAATATAAATCAACTGCTGACCATTATTTGGCACTATAATTTGAGATGTTCCTGCATTTATTTGGTCAAATTCTCCCAACATCGCAAATCCTTGAGGGTTCAAACCATTAGAAACATCAAAAATAGTTGAAATACCTGAAGAATCATAAAAAGCAATTCTAAACTTTTTTATTTTATCACTAAACGATTTCACTGCAAGACCAGATAATTGTAAGTCAGAATCTGAACATGAAAATCGACTATCAATAAGCTCAAGTTTATACTGGACATCAAAACAATCTTCTGGATTAGCAAAACTAGTTTTAATAAATGGAATTAAAAAGATAAAAATGACTCCTATAATTAAAATAACTAAAGCAGTTATGAGCATTTGTTCAATAATTTGACTAGATCCATTCTTATTAAAATCTTAATGCATAAAACACAAAAGAAAAAAGTATTTTTATATCCTCTCAAAAAATAAATCTTTAAAAAGTCCTAAAGATATAAAATAGAATGAAGGTGAAGTTATTTCTTGTCATTTTAGCAATTATATTGTGCGTTTTTGCTTTGATAATAACTCTTTCAAAATACAAATTAGAATCTGAAACACCTCAACTTTCTCCAGTCGCAGTTGATGTAAATATTAACTCAAATATTGCTCCGAGGATATTGGCATTTGCTAATCCTACAGGAACATTTGCTGGTCCAGGAGGTGGACCTTATCTTCCAGCAGTAAATCAATTTGTGTCAACGAGATATTCTTTCTTAGCAGAAGATCTTAACGGAAATCAAGAATTGCCCGGAACATCAACATTTCCTATTCAAATAAATGCAATAACTTCGAATATTGTCTCTGGATATTACGCTCCATTAACAGCCCCAAATCCTACGATGATTAGAACTTCTTCAAATTGTGTGCGAGTAGAATGTCCAGCAGCTACAACGTTCCCAGAATTAGGGATAATATGTCAAACTGGGGCTACAAATTATGCCAATCAAGCTGTTTACATATGTGAAACTCTTTTAGAACAAACAGCACCTCCTGGAGAATGGAGACCTTCATTGACTATAACAGATTCAACTGGTTTAACAAGTACGACAATAACTTCAGGAGATCCTGGATTTTCTCAGACAGTTTCTTATGGTAACTTGAAATATATTTTAATAGGAACTCTAAGTTTAACAGGAATACTCTCTCCTCATTCTCTTACATGGACCGGATTAACAAGCACAGGGACAAATCAATTAAGTAATATAGTCACCATAAGTAATGGAGGTAATGTAGCCGTAAATACATTTACAATAACTGGTTCAGACTTAGTAGGTCAAAATATTCCTACTTCTGTGCTTCCAATGACTGCATTCAGAATAAGTGCACAATCTGGAGGATCTCCTCCAGCACAATGTAATTCTGAAAGTTCAATTCAGCTAATGGGCTCTCCACAAACAATCCCTTCAATGACCTTGCCATATACACAAGCAATCAGTATGCAAACTGGAACAGATACTACAACATTTAGTTCATGTATCCCAAACACTATATTGAGTGAAATAACTGGAACTGGCGGTATAGATACAAATTATAAAACTGTTCCCAGTTCAAACTGGGATTTGGTAGCAATATGATAAAACAAAATATTATCTTAACAATAATAACAATTTTATTTGGAATACTAATTATGAATAATGTTTTAGCCGAGCTGGCATTAGGAACTCCTGACAAGAATTTATATGGGAATCCAGGAGAAACACAAAAAAAAATAATTTCGATTCAAAATATAGTAGACACTCCTTTAGATACTACAATAAAAATAACAATAACTAAAGGTGCTGATTACATATCTTTTCCCGGAGGAGATTTAATAGAAATAAAAGCAAATGAAACAAAATTTGTTACTATGGACGTAACAATACCGAGTGGAGCAAATACTGGTGATGTATATGAAGCATCAATAGTTATTAAACAAATTTCAGAACAAACGTCTTCACAGGGCACAGTATCATTAAGTTCATCAATAGGAGAAGATTTCAAAATTCATGTTAATGAACAAAAAGATACAAACAATAAAATTCTTATTATCTCTACAATTTTAATCGTTTTTATACTCTTGTTAATCTGGATACTTATTAGAACAATTAAAAATAATAAGTAAAAAAAGTGAAATTAGAGTATAGTAAATCAACATAAAGTTTAAATAGTATATACATATTAGTATACACATAAAAGGCATACAATAAAACATGTCAGACATTTTCAACGAAACAATTTTATGCAAAAATTGCAATGTAGGAATGAAACAAGTGATAGTTAATAAACAAGGTCTTGAATTAAGAGCTGTTCAATGCCCAAAATGTCAAAAACAAATAATTCACCCTGCAGACCTTAACGGACTAGAAAACTTCAAAAATTTAAAAGGCAAAACTTACAATGTTAAACTCCGAGTAGTTGGAAACAGTCACGCAGTAAGCATTCCTAAAGAAGTAGTTGAATTCATGCGCCATCAAGAAAAAATGATGAATGACATGGTAAGATTATGTTTTGAAGACATGCATAAATTAAGTCTAAACTTTAATTCAGAAATGAAAGAAAATTTTAATTCAGATGATGAGGATGAAATTGAAAACCATAATAAAATGAAGTCAAGAAATAAATGGAGATATCAATAAAATGCCCGAAGCACCAAAACTAATCAAATTAAAAGTCTTAGAAGCTTTACAAGACGACGCATATAAAGGAATAGCAAGAATAGATACTGAAGTAATGCGCGCTCTCGGTTTGAATAGAGGAGACATAGTTTCAATTCAAGGAGAAAGAGAAACTGTGGCAATTGTAGACCGTTCATATCCTGCAGATATCGGGGAAGGAATCATCAGAATAGATGGTTTAACAAGAAAAAATGCAAAAACAGGAATAGGTGAAAAAATAATTGTAAAAAAAGCTCAAATAAAACCAGCAAAGAAAGTAACAATCGCACCAGCACAATCAGGAGTAATGGTTCAAGGAGATCCAGAAGCATTTCGTTCTGGACTTTTAGGAAGAGCTCTCGTAAAGGGAGATTTGGTTTCGTTAGGAGGTGCACAAAGACGCAGAGATTTAATGAATAGTAATATGGATGAAATTGTTGGAGACTTACAAGATTTATTCGGGGGAAATTTGGGAATGGGTTTTCAGAATATAAGATTCAAAATAGTTACAGTAACTCCAACACAAGCAGTAATCATAACTGAAGATACAGAAATAACCGTAAATGCAAAAGCTTCAACGGTCGAAGAAGAAGCGATACCAGAAGTAACTTATGAAGACATAGGTGGTTTAACAGAAGAGATTAGAAAAATAAGAGAAATGGTAGAACTTCCATTAAAACATCCAGAAGTATTTGATAGATTGGGGATAGAACCTCCAAAAGGAGTTCTATTACATGGTTCTCCAGGAACTGGTAAAACTCTTTTAGCGAAAGCAGTTGCAAACGAATCTGAAGCAAATTTCATCCTATTAAATGGTCCAGAAATTATGTCTAAATTCTATGGAGAATCAGAAAAGAAAATAAGAGATATCTTTGAAGAAGCAGAAAAAAATGCACCTAGTATTATTTTCATAGATGAAATAGACGCAATAGCTCCTAAAAGAGAAGAAGTTCAAGGAGAAGTAGAACGTCGAGTTGTTTCACAATTACTCACAATGATGGACGGTCTTAATACTCGAGGCAGAGTAATAGTTATTGGAGCAACAAACAGAATAAACTCAATAGATCAAGCTCTCCGAAGACCCGGAAGATTTGACAGAGAATTAGAAATTTCAATCCCTGACAAAAAAGGCCGTCTAAACATTCTAAAAATCCACACAAGAGCCATGCCTATGAAAAAAGACGTTAACTTAGATGAATTAGCATCAAAAACTCACGGATTTGTAGGGGCAGATTTAGAGTCATTAGCAAAAGAATCAGCAATGGTTGTTCTAAGAAAAGCACTACCTGATTTAAACTTAGACGATGACAAAGAAATACCTCAGGAGGCTCTTGATAAAATGATAATCGGAAAAGAAGATTTTGAGAAGGCATTAAGAGTAGTTAGACCTAGTGCTATGCGAGAAGTTTTAGTTGAAACTCCAAATATAAATTGGGAAGATATAGGAGGTCTTGATAAAATTAAACAAGAATTGAAAGAAGCAGTAGAATGGCCTCTTAAACACAGAGAATCTTTTGAGAAGTTAGGAATAACTCCTCCTAAAGGAATTTTATTATATGGTCCTCCAGGAACTGGTAAAACTCTTTTAGCGAAAGCAGTTGCAAAAGAATCCGAGGCTAATTTTATAAATGTAAAGGGACCATCTTTACTTTCTATGTGGGTCGGTAAATCAGAAGAGGGGGTTCGCAAGATTTTTGAAAGAGCTCGTCAAGTATCACCTTGTGTAATATTCTTTGATGAAATAGATGCATTAGCAGGAAAGAGAGGAATGGAAATGGGAACAAAAGTTACTGAAAGAGTCTTGAATCAAATGCTTTCAGAAATGGACGGTATTGAAGACCTAAAGAACGTAGTAGTTATCGGGGCAACAAACAGACCAGACATGCTTGATGCAGCATTAATGAGGCCTGGAAGATTTGATAGAATTCTCCTCGTGGATGTTCCAGATGAAAAAAGTAGAGAAAAAATACTTGAGATACATACAAAGAAAATGCCTCTTGATTCTTCAGTAAAAATGAAAGAGTTAATTAAAAAAACAGAAGGATTCGTTGGAGCAGATATGGAAAATTTAGTTAGAGAAGCTGCTCTAATTGCATTAAGAAAAGATATGCAATCAAAATTGGTCACAATGGCTGACTTTGAAGAAGCTCTTGCGAAAACAAAACCATCAGTATCTGAAGACACAGCAAAGAGATACAAAAAGATAGAAGAATATTATTTAAAGAAAGCGAAGGTTGGTGGCCTTGAATTAGGTCCAATCTACGCAAATTAGGAGAAATACATGTTTGATAATGATGATCCATTTGAAGATATTGTAAACCAATTTTTTGGAAATACCAGGAAGGTTCGCAGATCAAGAATAAGAAACATAGATGATGAAAAGCAGAATACACAATTCATTGAAGACGAAGAAAACATATATCTAATAATAGAAACTCCAGGATATTCTGAAAAAGATATCAACATAACAATACAAGAAAATAGGATCAAAATTGTAGCAAAAACGAAACAAATAGATAGCCAAGATTATCTAACACAAAAACTAAAAGAAGGAACATTCATAGAACAAATACTACCAGACAATATAAAAACAAAAAATTTCAAAAAAACATTCAAGAATGGCATATTGGAGGTAATGTTTGAAAAAAGATGAAAGAAAACAAAGAATTAGAAATAGCTGAATCCTTACAAGAAGACATTGATAAGGGAATAGCAAGAATATCTTCAGAAATAATGAAAGAATTATCCCTGGTATCTGGAGAAATAATTGAAATAAAAAACAAATCATCAACGGTAGTAAAAGTATTAAGAGGAATATCAATAGATGCAGATAGAAATATAATAAGACTTGATGGTCCAACACGTTCTGCAATTGGAGCCTCAATAGGAGATATGATTTCTGTTAGGAAAACAACCATAATTCCAGCAAAAACCATAATACTTTCACCATTAAGAGAAGTTCAGTTTAGTAACGACCCTACAGAATATTTTCATTCAAAATTATTAGACAAACCATTAACACTAAATCAGAAAACAGTAATTGATGTATTTGGAACGCGATTAGAATATGTGGTCTCAAAAATAGAACCTAAAGGATATCTCATTGTAACACCAAAAACAAAAATAATAGTATCAGATAAACCATATGTAGGAGACTTGAAAGCCACCGGAATATCCTATGAAGATATTGGAGGTTTACATAATGAAATAGATCTCATCAGAGAAATGGTAGAACTTCCAATGAAACACCCGGAAGTATTCCAAAAATTAGGAGTTGGAGCTCCAAAAGGAGTTCTATTAACAGGACCTCCAGGAACTGGTAAAACTCTTTTAGCGAAAGCAGTTGCAAACGAAACAGATGCTTCATTCTTTTCAATAGCTGGTCCAGAAATAGTATCTAAATTCTATGGAGAATCAGAAAAGCAGATAAGAGATATATTTGAACAAGCAGAAAAGAATGCTCCATCAATAGTTTTCATAGATGAAATCGATTCTATAGCCCCGAAGAGAGGAGATGGAACAGATCAAACTGAAAAAAGAATTGTGGCCCAGTTACTAACTATAATGGATGGTTTAAAATCAAGAGGTCAAGTAGTCGTTATGGCAGCAACAAACAGACCAGAAGATATAGACCAAGCGTTAAGAAGACCTGGAAGATTTGACAGAGAATTACAAATCAATGCACCAGATGAAAGAGGTAGAAAAGAAATTTTAAAAATCCATACCAGAGGCATGCCTTTAGATAAAGATATAAATTTAGATGAATTGTCAAATAAAACAATAGGATTTACTGGGGCAGATATCGAAGTGTTGTGTAAAGAAGCAGCTCTAAAATCTATTAAACCATATTTTGCACAATTAAAAAATCTACAAGATAAAGTGCCCATTCAAATTTTAGATAAAATAAAAGTATCCAGACATCATTTTATTGAAGGTCTAAAAAACGTAGAACCTTCAGCAATGCGTGAAGTAATGATTCAAAGACCCAAAGTAAAATGGGAAGAAGTAGGTGGACTAAGCGAAGCAAAAGAAAAATTGAAGGAACTTATAGAACTTCCATTATTGCATCCAGAGTTATTTCTTGAAGCAGGTATAAAACCTTCAAAGGGAGTATTGCTTTCAGGACCACCAGGAACTGGTAAAACTCTTTTAGCGAAAGCAGTTGCAAACGAAGCAAATGCCAATTTTATTTCAGTCAAGGGTCCTGAACTCATAAGTAAATGGGTTGGAGAAAGTGAAAAACATGTTCGGGAAATTTTCAAAAAAGCAAGACAGGTAGCTCCATCAATAATATTCTTTGACGAATTTGATTCCATTTCTGGTATTAGGGGTCGCTCATTTTCAGATGCTACTGAAAGAGTAGTAAATCAGTTACTTACTGAATTAGATGGAATAGAAGAACTTGAAAATGTAGTCGTAATTGCTGCAACGAACCGCAAGGAGTTAATCGATCCATCATTATTAAGGCCTGGAAGAATAGATGGGATAATCGAACTTGGAATTCCTGACAAACCAACTCGAGAAAGAATATTTGAAGTTCATACAAAGAAAATGCCTCTTGCAAAAGATATTCCTCTGAAAGAATATGCTCAAAAAACTGAAGGATGGACTGGAGCAGATATCGAAGCAGTATGTCGAAACGCAGGCATTATCGCAATAAAAAGAAATTACACATTTAATGATAAGAAACAAGCAATAATTATAACAAAACAAGATTTTGACACAGCAATAAAAAATATTGCAAAAGACACAAATCAAAAGATAAAAGAAGAAGGTGAAGAATTAAAAAAAGGAAAGAATAAAGAAAGGCAACCAGAAAAAACTAAATAAACTTACTCTTTAGTTGTGATATATTTCTTTCCATTTTCCAATAAAAGAACTGTATGTTCTGCTTGAGCAACCTTTCCTCCTGAAACTTCTATAAGTTGAGGATATTGATAAAGTATTCCAGCCTGTTCCAATTGTTTCAAAGCAAGTAATCCTCTGGAACCGAATTTCTTATATATCCATCGTGAAGCAAATGGTAATGTTTGATACTCATCAGCAATCCATGCAACAACTTCGCGAGCAAATCTATCTCTAACAGCCCCAGAATCTGAATCTATTCTATAAATTCCTGAATTAGCTCCATCACGAACGCGACCGTGACCATTAGTAGCAAATGGCTCTGTAGCATAAAGACCTTCTTCTAAAATATCAGTTTGTCCAGAATCGTAATTAGGAACAGTCCATCCAGCGTGAATAACAAATCTTTCAATACTATGCCCAGATAAATTAGTTATTGAAGTAAATCCAAATTTAGAAATTGCAGAATTTATTTTAGCTCCTATTTCAGTCAATCTTTTACCAACACTAAACTCAGAAACCGAAGCAGAAACTGCAGCCTCAGCAGACTCAATCAATTTCTGATTCTCTGGCAAATTATCTAAATCCACAGAAAAAGCAGTATCTGCAATATATCCATCAATTTGTATTCCGATATCTACTTTCAAAAGTCCATGAGCAGTTTCTTTATCGCCATAAGAAGGAGTATAGTGCGCAGCAATTTCATTTATGCTCAAGTTTACAGGAAAAGCAGGTTTCGCCCCAAGCTTTTCAATCTTATCATCTATTAAAGTAGCAATTTCAAAAAGACTCTTGCCTTTAACAACAATCTCCTTAGCATATCTCCTAAGTTCTTGAGCAATTTTACCAGCCTTCAATATTTTATCAATTACTTGTTTTTCCATATAGTTAATCAAAAAAATGACTATAAAATATTAACTCTTTCTTAATCTTCTTTCCTTAGGCACAAAATTAATTAATTTCTCAGAATCAGAAACCCCGCATCCAAGAAAATCATCTCCATATCGAACAACATACATCCCTTTAGCAAGTTTAATGTTCAAATTATTTCCTCTAATCCATTCCTTAAATTGCAATTCATCAAGCAAAATAACATTTTTAGATATCTGTTCAGAAAAGATAATAGAAGCATCAAATCCTAATCTGACAGATCTTTCTTCATCGGGCTTAAACAAATACATCCCCAAAAATTCTAAATTAGTTATTCTATCAAGAAGATAAATTTCATTAATATCTAAATCTCCAGTAAATCCGCGAAGTCTCTCTCTTCCAGTTAAAAAAATCATTTTAGGAATTTCAGTAATTCCAAATCTCTCACTAAGTTGTTCAATAAACTTCTTTCTCTTTTTAGAGTCATATATTTCTATGTTCATTGCACTTGCTCCTGTAAAGTCATCTTACATACAAAAAATCCTTCAGAATCATTATCATGGGGATAAATCCTACAAGACTTAGAAACTTCAAGATTATATTTTTCTCCATTCCACAAAGTAATTCCTTCACGACATTTCAAAGGTAAGTGAATCTTATCAATTTTAACAGGAAAATTTTTCAAAGCAAAATCAACAACTTCCTCATTTTCTTCAGGAGAATGTGTACAAGTAGAGTATACTAAACTGCCTCCGACTCTCAAACAATTAAGAGCATTAGCAAGAAGTTTCTTTTGCTCCCGAGAAAGTTTCTTAACAACTTTCAAATTCCACATAAGAAAAGTTCTTGAGCTACTTCTTAAAGTTCCTTCTCCAGAACAAAGTACATCTAATAAAATCTTGTCAAACTTAAAATTATTTTCTCTCAATCTTACACATAATCCAACGCCATCATTTCTAGTAATGACACAATTAGTAACACCGCATCTCTCAAGATTAGTAGCCAAAACTCTCAATCTATCAAGTTTAACATCATTTGCAAATAAAGTTCCTTTGTTTTTCATTCTTGAAGCAATCTGTGTAGTTTTACTTCCAGGTGAAGCACATAAATCCAAAACTCTCTCTCCAGGTTTAGGATCTAAAGCAAGAACACTCATCATACTACAGACTTCTTGAATATAATAATATCCTAATATGTGCTCAATAGCATTGCCCAATTCTCCGGGCATAAGCTCCTGATCAATAAGCATTATTTCAGGAAATTCTATATAAGGTTGTATAACATTCCATTTTTTTTTCAACCTATTAAAAAGTTCTTCAGTAGAAATTTTCAGAGTATTACAACGAATAAAATTACGAGGTTTCTTATGGACAATTTCATTATATTTAGAAAAATCATTCTCATCAATAAGAAGATTCTTCATTCTTTCTTCAAAAACAGGTTTCATTTCTGGCTTAGACATATAACAAAAATGACAAAATGATGATTTAAACTTTTAGAATATTATACAAAGTTCCTTTTCTACCCATCGCAGACTTAACAACTTCAAGAAACATTGGTAATATAGATACAATTATTATCACTAAAATAAAGATACTAAAGTTCTCTTTTACAAATGGGATATTCCCAAAGAAAAAGCCTCCAAATATAAATAGAAAACACCACAAAAAAGCTCCAAATATATTGTAGAATGCAAATTCTTTATAATTCATTCTTCCTATTCCTGCAACAAATGGAGCAAAAGTTCTAACTATTGGAACAAATCTTGCAAGAACAATAGTCTTCTTACCATGTTTTTCATAGAACTCCTGTGCTTTAAGCAAATGATTTTTATTCAAAAGCCATAATTTCTCGGACCTAAACACTCTCGGTCCAACATATCTTCCAATCTGGTAATTTACTGCATCACCAATTATTGCAGCCATCAAAAGAAGGCCGAATAAAACAAAAACATTAATAGAACCTAAAGCAGCAATAGCACCAGCAACAAAAAGAAGAGAATCTCCTGGCAAAAATGGAATTACGACAACTCCAGTCTCAAGAAAAATGATAAAAAACAAAAACAAATAAGCTAAATTAGGATACGCTGAAACTATAGCATCTAAATAATAATCAATGTGCAAAATAAAATCAACAAATGAAATCATAAAGTTCGAAATAAAAAAGACTTAATAAAATCTCTCTTATTTCTGTATAAATTGAAAAGAAGCAGATTTTTAATCAAGTTTATATTCTCTAAATGAAAAAATTTAGTGCAACGATGCCCAAGGCAAAATTTAGAGTTAAAGAGAACTCTAGGATGGCGGGAACGCCAGAAATTTTTAGAGTATTTCATATTGTCGCTGTCGTTTTCGTTAAGTTGGGAGGCAGTAGTTTTTTGGCTGGCAAACATTTATTTATTTAGATTAGTTATATAAAATTTCAATCAAAAATTCAAGGGTAGTTTTCCGTTTTTTATGATTTTTTCTATGTTCCATAAATAGTGTGATGCTATCTTTTATCAATATAAACATCATTATAGTAAACACAATAAATACTAATTTATTGAAATTCCAAGCACCACTAAAATCTCCATGTAATAATCTTGACATTCCCCTAGTCATTCCACAAGCAGGGCAATTACAATTGGCAAAAAGTCCAGAAATAGGACAGTGACCATGAAAAAAAAGAGGCAATAAAAAATTCTTAAATGCACATTTGACTGGCGAATAAATCAGGTATTTTGTAGGTATGACTGTCAACAATAAAAAAATAGAAGATAAATTTATTACTCTTGCTTTGGGAGTGGAAAAAGAAAGAATTTCAATAAAAAAAGTTTTTATCTTACTTTCTTTCCAACTCATTACCTTGTGCATCTTTCATTTTTCCTGTAGCAATTAAGATTATATCTATTAATGCCCAAATTCCACAACCACCTAATGTGATTAACTTTAAAATTCCTAACCCAATATATCCGAGATAAAATCTATCTACGCCCAAGCTCCCTAGTACAATTGACAAAACCAATGCGGTTACAAAACTTTTTTCCCCTGTTGATGTAGATGAAGAAGAAACATACGGTTGCCTAACTCCACATTTTGGGCATATCTCTACATTTTTTCTAACCAATGCGCCACATTCAACACAATACTTGCTATCAACATTTTTTTTAGGTTGTTCTTGTGTCATTATTTACATTATTGGGAAAACATATATATAAAGTTATCGAGCGAAAAACTGCCCTCATCTATTCGTAGGACTTCAAATTTATTGAGCATAACAGGAATTTAACGAAGTTTATTTTTCAGAGATGAAACAAGCCCTCGATTTTCTCCCTGAGCGAATGAAATGAGCGATTGGCTGAGAAAATCAGAGCTGGCGAAGTTTCCTCGAAAAATCAATTTGGGTTGAAAGGGTACAACCCTCGAACCTGTTAATGCCTGTTCAACGACCTGAGGGCATAAGCCCGAAAATGCAATGTGGCACGACTGAAAGGAGTGAATTTTTTCTGAGGCGTTAAGAAATTTAAATCTCCAAATGTTTGGGCGGGGGACGGAAAAAGCTTTTTGCTTCTTTTTCCTAAAAAGAAGAGTTTTGAGATGGGGGCAGTTAGTTTCTATATTCCTGCAACAGGTTTATATTTGGTATTTGAAACAGAAATAATGTAACTCTTTAATTTTTCAGCTTCTTCGGTGTTTAAATCTGGAATAAAAGGTCCTGTTCTAACTTGAACAGCATTTTGTTGTCCATAAGAAGTATTTGGAGCAAATCCGCTTTCTCTTGCAGTTTCAATTGAAACAGAGGACAACCCCAAAACTCTTTGCCAAAAAGATTCATAAATTATAACATGTTGAATTTTAGAGTACGGCAGAACTTTTTCAAAGCGAGAGATTACTCCACCTTTAAAAGTAAAATTTTTATTATCCAGAGCATATTCAATTGAATTCAAATAAAGTAAATTCCAAAGCATACCCAATATTATCAAAACAAATATAGCTAATGCGGTATAAATAGCAATAGTCAAAGAGAATATAGCCACAATTAAAAAAATTGCTATCAACCATACAAATCCATATATAAGATTGAATAATATTCTTTTTTTTATTTGTATGGGATGTGGATTATTAGCCATCTTAATCACTTTCTTTATGTATTCCTGAAAGAATTAAATTTTTTATTGCTTGTGCATTTTCTTTATTTAATCCATCTATATGTGATAGATTTCCAGAAATGATTGTTGCACTGCTCACATGGACATCATATAAACTGAATATTCTATCAAGTATATCTTGGTCAACATAAACATCTTGCAATCTGTTTATTGGCAGGGTTATTTCATTTCTTGAAAAAACTCCTTTCTTTATGATTAAATTTTTGCCGAAGAAAAAATTTGGGTCAAAATCGGGAAATCGCTTGGCGATTTAGGCCAAGCCGACCGATTTTGCCGTTAAATTCCTGTTATGCTCTTTCTCAGTTATGTAGTTCTGGGAAACTGCGACCGCAGAGTTTTTTCGGGGGCGTTCAATCAAGCGAACAAGGTGAGCATTTAAGAACAAGTATCAAGGGGCACACTCAAAGTAATCAAGATTTAATATCAAATTCCTCGTATTCAATTTTTATTGGTTCGCCATTATGTAATAATTGTACTAATTTGGCTCTTCCAGAATTAGCAACTATTGCTTCAACGGTAATATTTCTTGTGGGTAACTCTGCATGTCTTTCAAAAAAGAATTGTTCTATGCCATATTCAACTCTTATACTATTTTCATAAACACTAGTAACTTCTCCTTTTATGAAGTCGCCTTTAGCGGGTTTTGATTTTGAAACACTTTCTTTTCTCCAAATGCCTTGCTCATCTTCTTTTAATGAGATATAAACAGAATCTCCCTCAGCAAATCCTTCAACATCACTTATTCTTGATATTTCATAATTGATTGTCATATATTGACCTCTGAAAGGATCAAATGGATCTACCGGCTGAGTAGCAAGAACTAATTTTTTTCCTGTCATAAATGGCCATTGGTTATATAGGATAAAAGATAATAGTACAATCAATACTAAACATATAACACCTATTAATGCAATATATTGCTTCTTCATCTGTTAAAACCTTCTGATTGTTTAGTTTTTTCTAAGAGCTTTCTTCGCCATTTGGGTATTTGCCATGCTCCAACTATAAGCATTACACCGCCCAATATTGCCAAAACACTAAATGCAAAATATCCTCTCAAATCCGTCCAAAATCCTATATAGCGAGAGATTATCTCTAAAATGAATGCAAATAGTGCAATATTGACTATTTTTGTTGAGCCAACTTGTTGTCCATACCATAAGATTAAAACAATAAATCCAATAAAGACTATATTATTGACTATCCATAAAAACCATAGGCTTGTTGGCAATCCTCTAGATGCACTCCAAAATCCATAAGACGGTTGCCATTTGCATAAAGAGTTTTCAACACAACTATCTTTTTGATTATTATTCTTGCTACATGTTTCATAAGCAGCGTTATCCCATCTTTGCTGTTGGCAATTATTATTTTGCCAATTACAATCAAGTTTATCTGTGACAGAATTACATTCTGCTTCTGTTTTGTAATTGTAACAGCTAGCTTGGTCACATCTGCCTTGAGGATTCCATCGGTCGGTTTTCCATTCACAAACCAAAGGATTTGGAGCTGAAGCACATTCTGCTGAATTTTTGAAGTCATAACAGCTTTTTGCATAACAAGTACCCATTAAACCCGCTCCAGATTTTGTTGAGAGTATCAAAATAAATAGTACTGCTAAAATACCTACAAATCCAAGAATTTCCTTAAGGAACACAGAACTTTTGCTTGTGGCAAAAAGTGCTCCAATAATAAAACCAAAGAAGCATAATATTATGAATATCACCAAAAACGCTGAAAATGCTCCTCCTTCAAACGAATATTCGCTGATAACAGGAAGGAAAGATTGAAAACTTAACAAGTAGAATATTGCTAAGAAATAAAATACAGTCCAAAATCGGTATATGTTTGTGAACTTATGACTTAAAGAATTATGTAATGTACTTAGTCCGAATAATAAAGATCCAGCACTTAAGAAAATTAGAATAAAACTGAAAATTGGTCCGCCGGGAGAAGAAAGACTTAATCTGGAAATTGAAGCATAATATTGCATTATAACCCACGGGAAAAAAGTAATCATTGAAACAACTAAGTTTTCTGGCGAATCAAGAAGATAAGCAGTAACTAATATTATTACCCAAGCGAAAAATAACAGCCAAGCGTAATGTTGTGTAGAAGTAGCCAAGTGATATATCTGAGAAATTAAAAATAAGCTTAGAATAAATAATAATGCCCCGAGAGTAATTAATGACCTCCCGACTCCTTCATGATTATTTTGCCGTAGCATTACTCCTGAAACAAAAGCTCCAAGAGTAGCAGCAACAAGAATTAAAACTTTAATTGCATTAGGTATCTGATGCCAATTCTTTGCAATTAACCACGCGAACCCAATAAAAATTAAGACTGCTCCAATTGTAGCAACAACAGCGATAAACTTATTGGACTTTCCCTCTGAATCATCTCGAGTAGAATCTGCAAGCATTTTCTTTGCTTGTGCTTGTGTTATCGTTCCATCTTTTAGCCATTGTTGAATCTGTTTATTATCAACCACTATATTTTAATCATATAAAAAGACTATATAAATAATTCGTTTTGAGTGTGCCCCTTGATACTTGTTCTTAAATGCTCACCTTGTTCGCTTGATTGAACGCCCCCGAAAAAATTTCGTTGAACATAATATTATCATAAGTTTATTTATGATAATAGCCCGTATAAGTATGTGTGCATAAATTATAAATAGATATTATGCTTAATTAAAAGATGCACAACGAAGAAGCATTAGTTCGTTTAAAGCAAGAATTAGAGATTCGAAATTTTTCAAAGAAAACAGTAAATTCTTATATACACTCAGTCAATCAATTTCTAAACTATGCAGCCGAAAACGAATTAAGTCAGCAAAAAGTTAAAGATTACGTCCAGCTAAAAATCTCTACAAAAAACCCTTCAACCATAAATCATGACATCTTCGCTATACAATTCTTTTTTGATAAAGTTCTAAACCAAAAAATATATGTTCCGCGCCCCAAAAAGAACAAAATCCTTCCAGTAATACTCACTTTAGACGAAGCAAAAAAATTAGTAAACGCCCCAGCAAACATCAAGCATAAACTCATGTTAAAATTATTATATGGCTGCGGATTGAGAGCAGGCAAAGTTATAAACATTAAAAAACAGACATAAATTTTGAGGAAAAATTAATTCATATAAAACTCGCAAAAGGAAATAAAGACAGATTTGTCAAAATTCCGGAAAGTGTAAACAATGAACTAAAAAGCTATTGCTCTCTCAACAGCGATGAGATTCTATTTCCATCACAAAGAGGCGGCAAATTAACAACAGCAACAATACAAGCGGTAGTGGAGAACTCGGCAAAAAAATCAAATATACAAAAAGAAGTTTATCCTCACTTGCTAAGGCACTCATTCGCAACACACTTATTAGAAAACGGAACAGATTTAAGAATTATCCAAAAAATTCTAGGTCATTCTGATATAAAAACAACTCAAATCTACACACAAATATCACAACAATCTATAAAAAATGTAAGGAGCCCACTGGACACATAACATGGCAATAGAATCATTCATAACCCCGAGCGAGTCAAAACTTACTGTAGAGAAATCAGTAAAATCGAAACCCACCACAAAAGAATTGACAACAATAGAAAAACCAGGAAATATTTCAGAGCCAGATTCTATAGAAATCAAAGAAACAAAAAAAAGGAATATAAGAGCAAAGGCCTCTCCAAAAATATCAAAGCCCGATAGAGATATAACTCTAATAATCACAGAAAAACCCCAAGCAGCCCTAAAAATTGCTTCTGCCTTAGGAAACGCAAGAAAACTAAGCGAAAATAATGTCCCATACTACGAGCTAGAAAGATCTGGCAAACAATTAATTGTTGCAAGTGCAGTAGGTCATTTATTTGGACTAACTTATGTAAAGGGTCAAACAGGATGGCCAATATTTAATTTAGAATGGAGACCCTCATATATAGAAAAGCATGCAGCGTTCACAAAAAATTATTTTAACTTACTAAAAAAGTTAAGTCAAAGAGCAAAGGAAGTAATCATCGCAACAGACTATGATGTAGAAGGAGAAGTAATAGGTTGGAATGTTCTCCGCTTTATTGTGGGAGAAAAAGACGCAAAAAGAATGAAATATTCTACATTGACAAAAAATGAATTAGAAAAATCATATGAAAATACTATGTCTACACTTGATTGGGGTCAAGCTTATGCAGGAGAAACGCGCCATAAAATAGACTGGTTATATGGTATAAATTTATCAAGAGCACTAATGGCTGCAATAAAAAAGACAGGCTCATTTAAGATACTTTCAATTGGTAGAGTACAGGGCCCAGCACTGAAAATCATAGTTGATAGAGATAGAGAAATACAAAACTTCAAGTCTCAACCATATTGGCAAGTCTTTGCCCAAGTCAAAGAAATTGAGTTAAAACACCCCAAAGATATTTTTGACAAAAAAGAACTTGAGCAATTCAAAAACATAAAGAAAGGAGTAGCTGAAACCAGTGAAAAAGAGGAATCATTTATGCCTCCCCACCCCTTTGATTTAACAACATTACAAAGAGAAGCATATGCAAAACACAAAATATCTCCATCAAGAACTCTCCAATTAGCACAATCATTATATTTAGACGGACTAATTTCTTATCCAAGAACCTCCTCTCAAAAGATACCAAAAGAAATAGAACCTAAAAAAATTCTATCGAAACTATCAAAAAGATTTAACGAAACAAAAATTGCAATAAGAAGTAATCCGATAGAAGGGGAAAAATCCGACCCAGCACACCCGTCAATATATCCAACAGGAGATTTCAAAAAATTATCCGATGAAGAAGAGAATCTATATCTGCTTATAGTAAAAAGATTTATATCATGTTTCTGTCCGAATGCTCAAGGAATCTCTAAGAGAATAAACCTCATTGCAGACAACGGGAAAAACTTCACTGCAAATGGATTAACAATAACAAAAAAAGGATGGATGGATGTTTATCCAACAATGATGGAAGAACGTTCAATACCCACAATTAATGGTCAAGTTAATATTGACAAAATAGACTTTGAAGAAAAGGAGACTCAACCCCCTAAAAGATATACACCAGCTTCATTAATATCAATACTAGAAAAAAAGAATCTTGGAACGAAGGCAACCCGTTCATCAATTGTGGATACTTTATTTGACCGTGGATACTTAGATGGAAAAAGTATTGAAGCAACACCTTTAGGAGTTCATTTAATAGAATCACTAGAGAAATATTCTCCAATAATTGTAGATGAGAATCTTACAAGAGATGTTGAGGAAAAAATGGAGGAAATTCAAAGCTCAAAGTCAAAATGGGAAGAATTAGAGAATAAAACAATAAAGCAAGTTGAAAAGTTAATAACCGATATCTCTAAAGAATTCAGAGCAAATGAACTTTCAATAGGTCAAAAGATTCTTGAAGGAATACAAACTCTAAGAGAGCAACAAAAAGAACAAAGCACATTAATGCCTTGTACCAAATGCAAAATAGGAAATTTGCAAATTCGTTATTCTAAGAAATCAAACAGATACTTTGTAGGATGCACAAATTATCCAAACTGCACAGCAGTTCACTCACTACCTCCAAATGCACTTATAAAGAAAACAGATAAAGTTTCAGAAAATGGTTTACCTATACTCATGGCACTCAGAAAAGGAAAACGCCCTTGGGAATTTGAATTTAATCCAAATTGGAAACCAGAACCTAATTATAAGAAACAGGAAGAAAATCAAGAGAATCAGTAAAATTTTAAAATCATCTTAGAGTATAGTATAAATGAAAGAAAAGAGGCCCAAGAGGGCAGAGTTAGATGTAAAATACATCCTAAAAACTTATTGGGGATTCCTAAAAAATTATAAGCCATTAATACTGGCAACAATAATATTTGCACTACTATTATCTGCTCTTGGTTTTGTAGGACGTTACTTTTTCAAGAAAATTGTAGATAATGGAGAGCTAATTGCAAGAAATGAATTAACTACGACTTCTTTCATAAGCTGGTTATATGTAATAGGAGCATTATGGGGGGGGCAATAATAATATCTGCTTCAGCTAGGTGGTTTAGAAATTACTTTTTAGACAATCTTGAGACAAAAGCTATGTTTGATTTAAAGAGCCACTACTATAATCATATTGTTAATCTATCACACAAATTCCACACAACACATAAAACAGGTTCAATGATTGCAAGAATTACAAGAGGATCAAACGCTATGGAAAGAATGACTGACTTTTTCACTTTTAGCACACTCCCGCTATTATTTGAATTAATTATTTCTGGAGTAGCTTTGATAACAATAGGATGGGAGGTCGGATTAGTTGTACTATTCACAGGAATAGTATTTTTCACATATAGCTACAAATTGCAAAAAATACAAAGAGAATTGAATGTAGTAACAAATAACTCAGAAGATATAGAAAAAGCTATGATAGGAGACACTTTCACAAATATTGATTCAATAAAATATTATGGAAAAGAAGATGTAGTAAACAACAAATTCAAGGCACTAGCAAATAAAACTAAAGTTGCTATGTTCAAACAATGGACAATTGGAAGATGGATGGGTTCAGGAGAGGCTCTTATAATGGGTCTGGGAGCCTTATTAATATTAATGATAACAGTTATCTCTTTTATTAAAGGAAAGGTAAGTTTGGGAACGGTAAGCTTCGCATGGGGATTATATTGGGCAATAATAGAAAATGTTAGAGTATTTATGGAAGGTCTAAAAGGTTACAATCGTTCAATAGCAGATTTCAGCGACTTATTCCAATACGGTAAAATAGAAAATGAGATCAAAGACATCCCAAACGCACAAAGTCTAGAAATAAAAAACGGAAAAATAGAATTCAAAAATGTTCAATTCAAGTATCATGAAAACGCATTGTTTAATAATTTCAATTTAACAATTCCAAAAAATAAAAAAGTGGCCTTAGTCGGCCATTCAGGTTCAGGAAAATCAACAATAGTAAAACTTCTCTACAGATTATATGACTTAGAAAAAGGACAAATTAAAATTGACGGAATTGATATTAAAGAAGTAAAACAGGAATCTTTGCGTTCGGAATTAAGCATAGTTCCTCAAGAATGTGTTCTTTTTGACGATACTATCTACAACAATATTCTCTTCTCCAATCCGAAAGCATCCAGAGCGCAAGTATTGCAGGCGATCAAATTTGCCCAATTAGACAAAACAATTGCAAACTTCCCTAACAAAGAAAACACAATTGTCGGAGAAAGAGGAGTAAAGCTATCGGGTGGAGAAAAACAAAGAGTATCAATAGCAAGAGCAATCCTAGCAGACAAGAAAGTGCTTGTCTTAGATGAAGCTACATCATCTTTAGACTCGAAAACAGAACATGAAATACAAAAAGACTTGCAAAATCTAATGAAAGGAAGAACATCAATAATTATCGCTCACAGACTATCAACAATAATGTCTGCAGACAAAATAGTTGTTTTAGATAAAGGTCGTGTTGTACAACAAGGTTCACACAAACAATTAATTTCTAAACCTGGAATATATAGAGAACTTTGGAGCCTTCAAAAAGGCGGATATCTCGGAGAATAAGTTTAATTAAAAAGAAACAAAAGATTTAGAGGAATAAACCCCCCAAAACAATCGATGTTCATGTAAAGTTAAACCATGTATGTTCAAAGAGTCTCTTAAAACAGGCTCTCCTGTAACAATCGAACCATCTTTTAACCTTCCTTCACTTTGTTCTACTTTTAACCTATAGGCTAATCCTGCAAGACTAGAGTCTGAAAGATGGATATTATTCCGATCATCTATAATAGAAAATTCTCCAGAAGCTCTGCGTACAACATAATAACGATTTCCCATTGCAAAAAATAAATAATTACTTTCCTCGTCTATTCCAAGCTCTCAAAGAAGGTCTTACTTTCAAAGTAGGACTATGTCCTCTCTTAGCAAATAGTCCTCTGGATCTCTTCCCTGCAGCAGTCAATCCTCTTTCAGTTCTTCCTCTATTATGTGAAGAATAAATCCATTTCATAGTTCTATCAGATTGTATTTCAGGCATTTGAGGGTCTACTAAAATAACTTCAAAAAAGTAGTGTTTGCCATCAGCACCTATCCAATATGAATTTAAAACTTCCAAATTGTTAAAGTATTTAGCAGCCCTCATTTCAGCAACCCATTTATAGGACATCTTCAAAGTTTTTCTATTAGTTTGTTTTCTGGTTTTACGACCCTTAACCCCTGCACGAATTCTTGTTCTTCCTCCACGCATTACTCTAATTCGGGCAATCACAAAGCCTTTTTTTGCTTTATATCCAAGACTTCTAGCTCTATCAATTCTTAAAGGTTTATCAACGACAGCAACAGCTGGACCCTCTCTCCAAGAAATCATTCTCTCCCTCATAACTGAAGTATCTGGTTTCTTCCAAGCTTCACGCATATAATGATACATACTTTGACTCATAGATTCAAGCTGTAAAACATGATTTAAAAACCTTCGGTTTCTTATCAGAGAATGCCCAAAAATTGGTTTATAGTTCGAACAGGACATACTTATGGAAATGCTGAACTTTCAGAACGAGGAAAAAAACAAATAGAAAGAATAAATGATGTACTAAAAAATGGTTTAAATATTTCTTCGAATAATCTTGCCATATTTTATACTCCTTCAAAAAGAGGATATGAAACTGCAAAGATACTTGGTAAAAAATCAGAAAAAACAAGAATAAAAGAATTATGGACCGATTTCGATAAACCAAAAGAGTTCATAGCTTCGGTCTCGCTCGCATATTCAAAAATTTTAGAAATCAGATTAAATATGGACAGTTTTGTGGTTATAACAGACAATATCGGAACATCAGAATTTTCAAAATATCTATCCAGAATATATCTCAAAACGCCTTTAGAATTTAGCCCATTACTTCATGGAGAAACTTATTGGCTAAACATAAAATCAGAAGAATGGAGAAGGATACCATCAAACGAAAGATTATATCATTCAGAAAGAATTATGGTAAAGGGATAAGTGTATATATACAAAACACAATTAATTGAATGCAAACTAAAAGAAATATAATTTTATGATTATTATACGACTTCGCTAATTCAATAGTTTCAATAGTTTTCTTTTTATATTTTTCACAATGGATAGTAATAGAAAAAATATATCTGACCTTAATTTTAATTTCACAGATACTGTAAGGAATTAATTCTTAATGTTTAAACAAGATAATATGTTCAAATCCTGAATAAATGATCGTGCCAGGATTTGAACCTGAGACCCCTGCCGTATCAGAGCAGTGCTCTACCGGGCTGAGCTACACGATCAGAGAGAAAACAATTATATGGTTTATAAAACTGACTTTTGTAGAAACAAACATTTAAAGGACATCTTTTTATATTATTTTTACGCGGGGATGCCAGAGTGGTCAAATGGGTCACGTTTAGGCCGTGATAGCTTAGTGCTTTCCTAGGTTCGAATCCTAGTCCCCGCATCTCATTACTCCGTAGCGAATCTCCGAAGCAAAGCAAGGAGATTCGAGCAAGATGTTTATAATCTTTAGATTTAAATAGCTGGCAAACAAATTTGTCAGAGAATAATGAGATTAACAAAATAAAAAAATTATTCCAAACCAAACTCAAGAGTTACCAAATTATTTTTAACAAAATATTTCTTTAAGGGTAAATCAACTTGTAGACTATTTCTATAAATTTTTTTCTCTCCCAACGCTTTTATTTCGTATCCGGATTCAACTTTAGAAACAAAGATATCATTTACATCACTAACGCCAGGCATATTTAACTCATAAACAACTTTATCACTTAACCTTCTAACATTTGTTTTAGCCTCTCCCTTTGGAAGTTTGACCATTCTTTCACGTTGTTCTTCAGAAATAGTTCTTGGTTTCAAATCTTCTTCTTTCTTCTTTGGAAGCTGAGCATTAGGACCAATCCTTATCTGAAATCCATTTGGAAGTCTTCTAACTTCTGGTTTAAAATCGCCAAAATCTAATTTTTCAGTATTTATATGTTTCAACTGATGTTCCATCATCTTCATAACTTGTGAAAAAATAGTATTAAAATCTCCAGGTAAGCCTATAGCTCCTCCACCCATCAACGGTGTTCCAATTACAGAATCATTCTTGCCAAGCATTCCAAACTTCTTCATATCTGCTTCAGGATTTCTTAAATCCAAACCGCAAAAAGGACAAAAACTGAACTCTTCTTTGAGCTTGCCTTCACATCTAAGACATTTCTTACTCGAAAACATAAAAATCATAAGCACATTCAGACTTTTAAAAGTTTTTGATAGCTTCAAAAACATCAATTAATATGGATTTCTAATTCTTACCTGATTTGCCTAATAAATGTGGTTGCCAATGACTCAATTGTCTTGCCCAAACAACGACCGAGTGAACCGTTTTTACAGGATGATTAAAATCTAAATGCAAACCATTTATTCTAGAAACTTGTCTTTGTTCTTTTATTTTAGGTAAAAAGTAAAGAGCAGAAACAAACATCAAAAACGAGGATACTAAAAATACAAAGAATAAAGGCTTCATAAAGTTAACTGGAATATATTCCACCAACCAACCACCAACAAAACTACCAAATAAAGTTCCTAATCCGACTAATAAAGCAGAATATGAAAAACATAATCCTCTCTTTTCTTGAGAAGTGGAATCATAAGAGAAATCAGTAGTCCCTACAGCAAAAGAAGCATTAGCGAGTCCAGAAATAATTCCGGGAATTAATATTAACGCAAGAGGATTGGTGAAAGCCATCCATAAAATAGGGACTAATGGAAATAACAAAGCACCAAAATAAATTAACTTCATATTACCATATCTATCAGAAAACTTACCAGCAAATAGAGAAAAAATAAGATAAAATATAGTAGAACTCAAAGAAACAAAAGTATATGTGACATATCCAAAATTCAAATCTTCAAGCATATAAACTGCAAAAAATGGAGCAGAAAGCATCATAGCAAAGGTAAATACTGATTGAAAAATAGTAAATTTTCCATAATTATCATATCTTTTCAAAAATGAAAAAAATGAAAAGTAGGATTGCTTCTTAACTCTAAAATAAGGATTAAACATTTTCGAATTATAATAAACAGACATTATCCTGAAAATTATAGCAGTGCCGAATAAAATTGCAAATCCGAGCAGAACATATCCTTTAGTCTTAAACAAATCAAGCAAAAAACCAGCTACGAAAAAAGTAATTAATCCGATTATACCAATGACTCTATTTCTATTAGAAAAAAACTCACCCCTTCTTTCAGCTGGAACTAAATCTCCAAGCCAAGAAAGCCAAGAAACATACCCAGCTCCATAAATAAAAGGAATTAACAATCCCCAAAGAAGAATCATCGCCCAAGGGAGCAAATTAGTGACTATCCCTTTCCAATAAAGATAAGCTATCAATATCGTGGGAATTTGTAAAAGAATAATCCAAGATTTAGCATGCATCCACAATTTTTTTCTTGAGTGATGATACATCATTTTGCTTCCAGTAATTTCGCCCGCTGGGTCAGCCAAACCATTAAGAGAGGTTAATAATCCAACATGAAAACTATTTCCACCAATAGCCAAAAGAAAAGGAGTCAAAAAACCAGAACTCATATTCACTCCAGCGGCTTGAGAACAACCTTCAGCAAGACTATTTCTTAAAGAATGTTCTTTAGAATGTTTCAAATATTCTGATTCATCAAAATCTTTAGAAATTTTCTTATCAATCACCATTCAACAAAAAGGTAAAAAAGATTAATAAATCCTATCTTTAATTCAAAACAATGCGCTGGTGGTCTATCGGTATGATTTCGGCTTCCCAAGCCGACGAGCCGGGTTCAATTCCCGGCCAGCGCATATAGGTATTTTTTTATACCAATAAAACGACTTATAAATATGGTAAAACCATTCTACATTACGACAGCGATTGATTATGTCAATGGAAATCCTCATGTTGGCCACGCCTATGAAAAAACACTAGCAGATGTAATAGCAAGATGGCATCGTTTAAAGAACGAAAAAGTCTTTTTTCTCACAGGAACAGATGATAATGCACAAAAAAATGCACAAGCTGCGAAAGAAAGCAACACATCCACGCAACAATTCGTAGATAAAAACGCAAAAACATTTGAACAATTATGTAAAAATTATCACATAAGCAACGATTTTTTCATAAGAACGACCTCCAAAGAACACATAAAAAAATCTCAAGAGATTATATCAGAAGCATATAGAAACGGACTTATCTACAAAGATAAATATGATGGACTTTACTGTGAGGGTTGTGAAGGATTTATCACAGAAAAGGAATTAATTGATGGAAAATGTCCAGAACACGACAAGAAACCAAGAGAAATAAGCGAGGACGCATATTTCTTCAAGTTATCTTTATTTAGAAAACAGATAATTGACTGGATAAAAAAAGAAAAACCGATAGTTCCTCAAAAAAGAGCAAATGAAGTTCTATATCGTTTGGAAAATGAAGAACTAAAAGATTTATGCATTTCTAGAAAAAATGCTGACTGGGGAATAAACATACCGTTTGATAAAAACTTCAAAATTTACGTTTGGTTCGACGCACTAATTAACTACCTAACAGGTTCAGGCAAAAATGAAGAACATTGGCCAGCAGATTCTCAAATAATCGGGAAAGGAATTTTATGGTTTCACGCAGTTATCTGGCCAGCGATACTTTTTGCTTCAGATAGAGAACTACCGAAAGAAATAGCAGTGCATAGTTACTTCACAATTAACGGACAAAAAATGTCAAAATCCCTCCGTAATGTTATAAATCCATTAGATTTGCTTAAAATTTATCCAGCAGACAGCGTAAGATATTTCATAACTCGTGAAATTTCATTCGAAAACGACGGAGATTTCTCAGAAACTAAATTAAAAACAAGACATAACGAAGAATTAGCAAATAAATTAGGAAACCTTATAAGCAGAGTATCAACACTCGCAGAAAAATATGGAATAGAGAATACAGACTCTGAATTAAAAGCATCAAATCTAGTAAAAGAAATAGAGAAAAATATAAAAGAGTATCATACAAATGTTGCTTTAGATAATATCTTTGCCTACATAGACAAATGTAATGAATACGTCCAATCACAAAAACCTTGGCAAACTGAAGATTCTAAAGTATTATACGAATTAGTTCTTGCGATAAAAAATATAGCAATTTTGCTAAATCCTTTCATGCCAGAGACATCAGAAAAAATAGCAAAGACATTTAATTTCAAAATATCTTTAGATGAAATAGATAAACCTCTTAAATCAGCAAAGCCAGGAGAAATTAAAAAATCAGAAATTCTATTTAAAAAAATACAATGACAAAAATACATTATTCAGATTTTGAAAAACTCGATCTTCAAGTAGGCACAATCTTAGAAGTTCAAGATCATCCAAAAGCAGACAAACTCTACATATTAACTGTTGATTTAGGAGAACCTTCTCCAAGAACAATAGTCGCAGGTCTAAAAACAAAATACACCCATGAACGTCTTAAAGGAAAACAAGCAGTATTTGTAGCAAATTTAGAACCTGTAACATTAAGAGGAATACAAAGTGAAGGAATGATTCTTGCAGCTTCAAATGAAAACAAATCAGAAGTTTTCTTCATAAAACCAGAAAAAGAAATTCCTCCAGGATCTAAAATACATTAACCAACTAATTTTTGCCAAAAACTTGGTTCTTTATAATTAACACGGGCCATCTTTGAAGCAATCTTCTTATAAGCTAAAGCAGACTTAGAATAAGGATAAGTATGCATTATTGCATCCTTTCTTCTCAAAGAAGCTAAAATATTTCTATCTTCAGGAACAACGCCTAAAATAGGCAAATCAAGCATTTCTTTTATATTTGAGATAGCCATTTCATTCTTATCTCCAGAAACTCTTGTGACTATGATCCCTTTTACTTGTTTGCCTAATTCATTAGCAAGTTTCACAGTCTTTAAAGCATCTGTAACAGCAGTTATCTCTGGATTTGTAACAATTATAAGTTCATCAGCAGCTTCAATAGAACTCGTTGCCTCATCTCCAAGACCCGCAGCAGAATCAAAAATAATAAAATCTGCCATATTTCTCAATTTTCTAGAAACATCCTTTAATTTTTCGTGATTCAATTTTTTTAATTCCTTAATAGATAAAGAACTAGGAATTATTTTCGTACCAGACTCATGTTCATAAATCGCATCAGAAACCTTCGCTTTCCCTTGCATAACATGATTCAAATTAACAGGAACAATAGGAGCACCCAAATGAAGCCCTACATTAGGAGTAGTTAAATTAGCATCAACAACAATAACATCCTTTCCAAAAGAGTTCAAGGCAGCACCTAAATTTATAGCAGTTGTAGTCTTACCAACTCCTCCCTTACCCGATATTATTGTGATAACTTTCATTTTATTTCCTGAAAACAAAATAGAATTTTAAAAATCTCAATTTTTTGTGATTTCATTTTGTCATATAACCCAATTATAAGACAGATTATTTCAAATAGCTTATAAATCTTTCGAGAATTTGTGAGTATAAAATCAACCGTTCAAGATTTACACTTATCTGCTTTCCCTTATAAGTTACTTTCAGATTAACTCCTTTTCTAAATTCTCCTTCTCTAATTTTATCAAGACCTTCAACATCTCTAAAGAACTCATAAAGTTGCAAAGTTTCCATAACAAGAGGTTCATTAACATAAATCTTTTGCAATTGAACCAATTTAGCTCTTGGAGCATCTGGAACGGGTTTCCATTTCTTACCAGCCTTATGAATTAATGTGTCTAATGAAGCATCAATCATTATCTTCCATCTTAAAAGTAAATTTAGAATAACATCGCAAGTTTTAGTATATTTTAAACTAACATATAACAAATGGTCGGCACTAATTTTTTCCTTAATAACAGAATCAATAGACATTAGAGATGACCCCACGAGTAGAAACCAATTAATATAATTGGCTTTTTATATCTTTCCAAAAACATTAAAAGATATATAGAACCACTATAAAGTAATTATGAAGAGCCCAAGGCAACAATACAGGCTGCTAAATCTCCTGCATTCTCTCTCAAGGCATCCTTACAAATACCATAAGATTTTCCAGTCTTTTCCATAACAAGCTGTATATCTTCCTCGGAAATTTTGGATTCTTCAGATTCATCAACAGCTTCTCCCGTTATCTGCCAACTCTCTTGACCTTGCATAAGAATTTTAACAACGGATGGATTATGTATCACTGTTTTGGAACCACCTTCTTTCTCAATTACAACTCTAAGAGCATCAACAACCTCTTGCTTGATTCCCATTTGTTTCATAACCTGTTGCATCTTCTTAGGGTCTATTCCACCAAACATATTAAATTTCAACAAAATGCTTATTTAAGACTTTCCTGTAAACCAATATTTTCGCTCTTTCTTTTATCACGCATTTTTTTCAAAGGAAAAACAACACTCATTCCAGCTAAAGCACCAATACCAGAACTATAAACTAAAGGAAATCCTTTAAGAAGAGCAGAAGAAAAAACATTCAAACCAACAGAGCCACACCAAGATAACAAATCCAAGGCAATATCGTCACGTTCAGGAAACAAAGTATATCGAGTCAAAGCAACAGGAGTAAAAAATCCCAAACCTAAACCAGTATACATAACACACCTCTCAAAATTAGAATATTTGCCTTCTATTAAAGATCTATCAAATGAATTATAATCTCTATATAATTCTTTCAAATTGCGTCTTTGAGCCATAAAATTATAATCTAATAAGAATATTTATGCATTTCTAAAGAGATACTTACCACATCAAATTCAATCAGAAACAATATTAAAATCTATTTTGTCATATTTTCAACATATCTTAAAACATCTTCCCAATCATTAACTCTCGTAACTCTATGGGGCAAAATAAAATCAGCATTCCAAGGCCTAGAAACTAAAAGAACATTTATACCCTTAGAAGCAACATTTATAGCATTAGCAGGAGCATCTTCAACAAATAAGTCTGGACCTAATTCTCGAGCAACATCTCCCCTAGTTCTATCTTTTAAACTGCCGTCTCCATGATGTCCTAAATGATGTATTTCTCCATAATTTTTAAAATGTTCTGCAAAAAAAGCAGAAGTAACAGGTTTTATTAATTCAGGTCTTGCAGTAATCCCCTATGCGATGTGTGGAGGAAATAATCTTGCAAAAGATTTTACAACATCCTTAACAGGTTCGAGAGTGGCAAACTCAGAAGAACCGTAAAATAAAGCTATTCTCCTAGAAACTTCTTCAGCATCACAACGCCAGACACGAGTTAAATTATGGTTAAATGTATCTTCATAAGATGGAACTGCAATCCTATGAGAATTCAAAAAGCGAGCCAATGGTCTAACGATCTCCACAACAACACCACCAGCATCATATCCAATTTTCACAAAACCCATTCATACAAATAGTATAAAAATTAATCAGTATAGAACAACTACTTCTTCAAAGGCAAAATAACTTTAGTCCCACATTCCGAACAAAACTTGACATTATCTCCAATAAGAACATTACAACCAGTACATTTCAAAGGTTCAACTTTTCTCTCTATAATAGTTTTATATCCTCTCTTCCCAGAAACTAAGAAAGAAAATGCATCAGCAACAGCATCACTATTCATCTGATCTCTTAAATCACGACTACTTGTCATTATATCATCACCTGTCGCAAAAATATTTTACAGAGTATTTAAATTTTGCCAAGAAAATTGCAAAATTTTGGTGAAAATAATGAAAATTTTCTAAACTTAGAAATTATTTAAATTTAAAAAAATAAATAAGTTTCAAGCACCAACAGGCCAAAAGACTTTAAGAATAACAACAAATGCAATCACAGCCACAATAAATGCAATAACGGCTTTAGGAGTCAAAGAAATCTTGCTTCCTGATTCAGAATCATATTTCATAAGTCCGCCGAAAACTCCTGGCATTTGTATCTGATTTTGTTGATTACTCATAAAGACAAATAAAATCAGTCGTATAAAAATCTAACGTTTAATCTTCCAAAGCTTTCAAAAATCTTTTTTTATCTTTACCAGGCACCTCTTTACCCCATAAAACAAAAATTCGATTTATACGAGACCAGTATTCTTTAGGAATTGTTCTCATCAATTCAAATTCAGTTTCAGTAGGATTTTTAGTTTTAACAAAACCAAAAATATTTGCAATCCTATGAACATGAGTATCCACAGTTATAGTGTCAGCATTATGTATTTCACTTAAAACAAGATTTGCAGTCTTTCTTCCAACTCCAGGCAATTTAACTAAATCATCAAGATTATTAGGCACAGCAGAATTAAAATTTGAAACAAGCATTTTAGCACAAGCAATTACATTCTTAGATTTTGTTTTATTATAATTTAAACTTCTCAAAATAAAAAGAACATCTCGATATTTGGCACCAGTCAAACTATTCAAAGTAGAATATTTAGAAAACAAATTCTTTGCTATAGGAATAGTAGTTTCATCTCTTGACTGAGCAGACATCATCGTAGCAATTAAAGTTTGCCAAGATTTTTTCCAACCTTCTCCAGCAAGACGCTTCTTCAATTTACCATACTTTTTCTCGGCTAATTTAAAAATTTTAATAAAATATTTTTTCTTATTCATTAAACAAACAAGTTCTCTCTAAATATAAACAATCCTATAATTATTATCAAAATTTGGAAAGAATATAACAAAAGAACTGCTCTTTTCTCGGTAGGTTTAATTCCGAACTTCTTCAACAAATAAATAGCTAAATGATTCAAACTATAAATTCTATCATAAAGTAAATCTAAACTATCATTTGGTAGAGGTTTACCAAATGAATACTTGTTCAAATTTCCGCGTAACTTCAAACAAACTTCAAGAATATAGGGGATATAGAAAAATACAGCAATTCTTTCAAAATTGCCAACGATACAAACAGCAGCGATTAATCCCCCAACCGCGTAAGTTAAAACATCTCCAGGCAACACCTTAGCAGGATACCAATTAAAAATTAAAAAACTAATTAAAGCGACAACAAGACACAAACAAATTACCGAAAGCCAGGGATTTCCAGTTACATAAGAAACTAAAGCAAAACCAGAAAACAAGATTGCAGCTTGACCAGCTTCAAGACCATTAAAGCCCGCAAACATATTAAATGTAGTCGTAGTGGCCACAACAGCCAAGGGAATAAAGAAAAGTGGATAAATTAAGCCAAGTTCAACAATTCCAAAAAAAGGTAATTCAACGAGACTTTTACCTGCATTTATTGCAATCAATGGTATCGAACCTAACAAAGCCAATATGAGTCTAGAGTTCATAGATAATCCTCCCTGTCTCCATCCAAATAAATCATCAACAAATCCGATAAACCCCATAAATATCACAATAATAAGCAAAGCAAATATCTCAACTAATGAACCATTTTTAGTGCCTAAGCTAAAAATCATATAAGCAATATAAAAAAGCACACTTAAACAAAAAGCGAGAAGAACCATCATTCCTCCAGAACCCGCCAATTTTGGAGAGTTCAAACGATTCATATTATCCCAAACCAAGCCAATCGACCTTACCTTTCTAATCCAAAAAGGCATCAAAAATATAACAGTTAAAAAACTTACCAATAAAGGAATCATAAGCAGATATGAAGCCATAAGTAGGAAAACCAATAGTCCATATTTAAACCTTCTATTGAAAGAACAATTCCAAATATTTCTCTAATAAATATTTATATACAAATTTCATATTATAATAATATCTAAAATGAATAAAGAATATATTTACCCAAAAAATAAAAGATATTTTAAAAATCTTATTTATTTAACTCAAAAGATAATAAAAATATGCCACAAAAATAAGATTTATCCAATAATTTATGGAAGCTTTGCTCATTTTTATCACACTAAAGATAAAGAATTGTATGTTAACGATATAGATATGTTGGTTCCAAAGAAAAAGTTATATAAATTATCCGAAATATTAAAGAAAAATAGGTTCAAAACAATATATCTTCCTGAATGGAAGACGATTAGTGTTGAAAAAAATAAATTAAGAGTTGAAATCGATGGTATAGGATTTTGGTATAAAGATTTAGATAAGAGCCCTATATTCAAGTATCCCGAAGACATAGATTTCTAAGGTATAAACGCAAAGGTAATTAACTTAAAAAATCTTAAAAAGTTATATTCAATTGCATATAAAAGAACAAAAGATAATAAAAAGAAGATTAGAGCAAAGATAAAAAATTTAGATAAATACTTTAAAAGAAAAACTTAAAACATCAATAATATAGAACAACTCATGGAAGACAAATCCCACATATCGATAGAAAACAAATGGCGAGACTATTGGCAAAAAGAAAAAATATATGCTTTTGACAAAAATAGTAAAAAAAAGATATATTCAATAGACACTCCTCCTCCAACAGTTTCTGGAGAAATGCATATAGGACACGCTTTCTCTTATTCTCAACAAGATTTCATAGCTCGTTACAAAAGAATGAAAGGATTCAATGTTTTCTACCCATTCGGAACAGATGATAACGGCCTTCCAACAGAAAAACTAATTCAAAAATTAAAAAATGTGCGTAGCAAGGATATGTCAAGAGCAGAATTCATAAATCTATGTCTAAAAACATTAAAAGAAATAACTCCAGCATTCATACAAGACTGGATAAATTTAGGAATTTCTTGCGATTACAATATTTTATACTCTACAATAGATGACAACTCAAGAAAAATTTCCCAAAAATATTTTATAGATTTATACAAAAAAGGACTAATATATATAGCTGAATTTCCTACAATTTGGGATACTGAATTTCAAACCCCTGTTGCGCAAGCAGAACTCGAAGACAAAGAAAAAGAATCTTTTTTTACAACATTAAAATTTGAATCAGAAGGAAAAACTATCCCTATCGCAACTACAAGACCTGAAATGCTTCCAGCGTGTCTTGCAATATTTGTAAATCCACAAGACAAAAGATACAAATTACTAGTTGGTAAAAAAGCAAAAATTCCATTAATCAACAACGAAGTTCCAATAATTGCGGATGAACATGCAGATATAGAAAAAGGAACTGGTGCCTTAATGATATGCTCATATGGAGACAAATATGATGTAGAAGCAGTAAAAAAACACAAACTCTCTTCTAAAATAATAATATCTCCAGATGGTAGAATGACAGTAAAACCATATGAAAATCTTACAATCCATCAAGCCAGAGAAAAAATCCTAGAAGACCTAAAGAATGCAAATTTAATAATAAAACAAGAAAAAATAAAACATGTCGTAAATGTTTATGAAAAATCTTCAAAAGAAATAGAATTTTTACCAACTAAGCAATGGTTCATAAAAATAATAGATAAAAAGCCAGAGTGGTTAAAAGTAGATAAAAAAATAGAATGGCTCCCAGAACATATGTTCAAAATATATGAAAATTGGGTTAATGGTTTAGAATGGGACTGGTCAATATCAAGAGATAGACACTTTGGAATTCCTATTCCGGCATGGCATTGCGAAAAATGTAAAGAGATAGTTTTAGCAAAGGAATCAGAGCTTCCAATTGATCCTATGCAAACTTCTAAAAATTGTCCTAAATGTAAGTCTAAAACAACTCCTGAAAAAAAAGTTCTTGACACTTGGGCAACATCTTCTCTAAGTCCACAAATCGCTTCATCCTTAGTAGAAAATAAAATAAAAATTCCTTATTCACTACGACCACAAGCTCACGAAATTATCAGAACTTGGGCATTTTACACAATTGTTAGAGCCCATTATCACGAAAACACAATCCCTTGGGAAAAAATAGCAATCTCTGGATTAGTTACTATGTCTGGAGAAAAAATGTCAAAATCTAAAGGAAATATAGTCAAACCACAAGGAGTTGTAGATCAATATGGTTCAGATGCTCTAAGATTCTGGGCAGCTTGTTCGAAACTAGGAGAAAATATGGACTATCAAGAAAAAGATATAGTCACTGGTAAAAAGTTTATTACTAAAATATTGAATGCATCAAATTTCGTATTTATGAATATTAAAGATAAACCCTCTAAACCAAAAAAGTTAGAAAAAATCGATGAATTATTCTTAAGGGAATTGAACAGGATAACTTTAACCTCGACATATAGATTTGAAGAATACGAATATTCAAGAGCTAAGTTTAATACAGAAGAATTCTTTTGGAAAGACTTCTGTGATTATTACTTAGAAATTGTTAAATATAGAGTATATAACGGAAGCAAGGAGCAAAAAGATTCTGCGTTATATACATTATACCAATCTTTGCTAACAGTAGTAAAATTGATGGCACCATTTACACCATTCATAACAGAAGAAATATATCAGACACATTTCAGAAAATACGAAAAACAAAAATCAATTCATCTTGAGTCATGGCCAGAATACAGCGAAAAATTACATATAAATTGGATTGAAAAAGAAACAGCTCCATTAACAAATAGATGGTTCTTAATCAAAGATATTATATCTAAAGTAAGAACTATTAAATCAGAAAATAAAAAAGCATTGAACTCGCCAATTAACTTAGTGTTAGAAAAAAAACACCAGATAATTTTGAAAGATATCATAGATGACCTGAGAGCAGTAACAAACGCCAAAGAAATTAAAGAAGGTACATTTGAAGTCAAAGTTCTTTAACACCAAAACTTTATAACGATATTTTAGCAACGAATAATATGAACGACAAACAAAAAGCACTACTTGAAGAACAAATTGAAGAACTAGAATCTGTTCGTGGAAGACACACAGAGTTAGTCACAGTGTTAGTTCCATCAGAATTTAACATCCACGCTGTAACAAAGCAACTTGAAGCAGAACGCTCAACAGCAGACAACATCAAATCAAAGCAAACCCGTTCAGCCGTAACAGATTCAATAGATATGATTATTCGTGCATTAAAACAAACAAAACAAACTCCTCCAAACGGCTTAGCTCTTTACGCAGGAAATGTTTCAGAAAAAGAAGGAATCCAAGATATAAAACTCTGGGCAATAGAACCTCCAAAGCCATTAAGAGTTAGAATGTATAGATGTGATCAAACATTTGTCACAGAACCTCTGAGAGAAATGTTGCAAACGGATGAAGTATATGGACTTGTAGCAATAGATAGACAAGAATCCACAATAGGCATTTTAGAAGGAAAACAAATCAAAGTTCTTAGAAAATTAACATCAGGAGTTCCTTCAAAAGTCCGTGCAGGCGGACAATCCTCTCAGCGTTTTCATCGTATTACTGAAGGGCTAGCAAAAGAATTTTTTAAAAGAACGGCAGAAGCAATGAAAGAGCTGTTTTTCGATTTGCCAAGATTAAAAGGAATCTTAGTTGGAGGCCCTATCCCAACAAAAGAAGAATTCATAGAAGATGGTCAAATAGTCACAAAGTTAAAGGAAAAAATAATAGCCGTAAAGGATATCGGTTATGTAGATGAACATGGATTAAAGCTTTTAGTTGAAGCGTCTCAAGAAGACATAGCTGAACAGGAGATAATAAAAGAAAAAAAAATAATAGAAGAGTTCTTTACAGTTTTAGGAAAATATCCTGAAAAATCAGTATATGGATTTGAAAAAACAAAAACGGCATTAGAAAGAGGAGCAGTTTACAAACTACTTTTATCAAAAAAATTAGACAAACACATAATCGCAGAATATGAAAAAATGGCTTTAGACATGGGCTCAGAAGTTATTCTAATTTCAGACGAGACTCAAGAAGGTGAACAATTTTATAATATCACTAAAGGTGTTGGAGCAATTTTGAGATTCCAAATAGAATAACAAACAAAAAATTTAAATACAAAAGATAAAATAATACAAACATAAAATAAATTACAAAAATGACAGAAGAAACACCTGGAATAGAGCCACCCGATCCGGACCCCAGAAATCGAAGATATGAATTAAACGGACTTGGCTCTCCAGGAAGATTGTTTAGATTTGCAGAAAATAATGAAAAAGGAATAGTTTATAGATTAAAAGTTGGAGCAATTCCAAAAATACCAGGCCAAAGAATCATTTTTCGATATAATGAAACAACAAATGAATATACCTGTATAAAATGTAACTCGGTCGCGGTAAATTTAGCAACTTCAAGAGTTCTTTGGAGAGATACAAGATTTAACGACCCAGAAATTCAATGTGGCAATGGACCATATTGCCCACACTGCGAAGAATATCCAAAAGACGGAAGACTCTGTCCAATGTTAAAAAGAGACCTAGATGCCGAAGTAAGAGCATATGAAGATGCAAAAAGAAAAGGAATACAACAAATCATATAAAGCAAACCAATAGTCTAAATTCATGGAGCTCGGTAAAAAACAAGAGCTTGAGCTTGAAGCCAAGCGTTTCTTTGAAACACACAAAAAAGACATAGGAAAGTCTCTTCGAGGAGGAGAACACGTAGTAAAGCTTGATTTTGAAACTCTTTCTCATTTTTCCCCAACACTTTCAGAAAAACTAATAGAAACTCCAGAAGACATCACTTCCTTGTTAGAAACTGCATTAGATGAAACAGGTTTAGTGAAAAACCCTCGAATAAGATTTAATTCTCTTCCAAATTTGATAAAAATAAAAGAAATTCGTGCAAAACACCTTGACCAGTTCATAGGAATTGAGGGAATTGTCCGTCAGTCTTCAGATGTAAGACCGCAAGTCGTAAATGCAAGATTTGAATGCCCTACATGTGGAGCAATTCTTTCAGTATTACAAATAGACCGTAAATTCCGCGAGCCATCAAGATGTTCATGTAGTCGTAAGGGATTATTCAAACTACTATCAAAAGAGATGGTAGACGCTCAGCGTTTAGTAATAGAGGAATCTCCTGATTCTTTAGAAGGAGGAGAACAGCCAAAGAGAATGAACGTCTTTCTAAAAGAAGACCTAGTAGATCCAAAAATGGAAGACCGAACAACTCCAGGAAGTAAAGTCAGAATAATAGGTGTGTTAAAAGAAGTCCCCGTTCCTCTACCTCAAGGTTCAATCTCTACAAGATTCGACTTAGCTATAGAAGCAAATAACGCAATTCCTTTAGAAGAAACATTTGATGATCTTGAAGTCAATGAAGAAGACGAAGAAAAAATAAAAGAAATATCAAAAAATCCCAAAGCTCTTGAAATTTTAACAGACAGCATAGCTCCAAGTGTATATGGATTTAGAGAAGTAAAAGAGGCAATTCTCTTGCAATTATTTTCGGGAGTAAGAAAAAAACGATCTGATGGAGGTCAAACGCGTGGAGATATACACGTTCTATTAGTAGGAGATCCGGGAGTAGCAAAATCGGTAACACTTAAGTTCATTTCAAGAATTGCTCCAAAGGGCCGTTATGTTTCTGGAAAAGCTGCAACAGCAGCAGGATTAACGGCTGCAGTAGTTAAAGATGAATTTCTAAAAGGTTGGTCATTAGAAGCTGGAGCAATGGTTCTTTCCAACAAAGGAACAATTTGTATAGACGAAATAGAAAAAATGGACGAGCAAGACCGTTCAACAATGCACGAAGCAATGGAACAACAAACAGTTACAATTTCAAAAGCAAACATTCAAGCAACTCTTCGTTCAGAAACTTCTGTCTTAGCAGCTGGAAATCCAAAATTAGGTCGTTTTGATCCATTAATTCCAATACCTCAACAAATTAACATATCTCCAGCACTCTTAAGTCGTTTTGATGTAATTTTCATTTTGAGAGATATGCCAAATCGTTCACAAGATGAAGCAATTGCTCGCCACGTTTTACAAGAACATAAACAAGAGATTATTCGTGATGTTCTAGACCCAAAGCTAATCAGAAAATATGTCGCCTACGCTCGTAAAACAATAAAACCTAAATTAACAGATGAAGCAATTTCAGAGATAATGGAATTTTATATTTCAATAAGAAATAAATCAATAACTTCAAATTCGGAAATAAAAGCAATTCCAATCACAGCAAGACAATTAGAAGCAATAGTCCGTCTATCCGAAGCCTGTGCAAAAGTCAGACTAAGTACACACGTAACAGTAGAAGATGCAAAGAAAGCAATTTCCTTACTAAAATATTCAATGATGCAAGTAGGTTTTGATGAAGAAACTCAAACATTTGATATAGATCGTGTAACAACAGGAATTCCCACATCTAAGCGTGGAAAGATAATAGCAGTCCGTAAAATTCTATCAAAACTTGAATCAGGTATGGGTAAGCTCATTCCAATGGAAGAAATAGAACGAGAACTCTCCGATAAAATGTCAAAGGAAGAACTTGAAGACTCAATAAATCAATTAGCAAAAGCAGGAGACATCTTTAAGCCCAAACCAGGTTATATTCAAAAACTCTAAACAAAATACAATAATGATTATAAACCAACAACAATAAACAAAAAAATGGCAGAAGAATTCAAAAGACACACAGCATACAAATTGAAAATAGGCGATATTTTATCAGGTTCTCAAATAACCGACGGAGAGCGTCTAAAGTTCATAGAAGTGCAAGGAACAAATGTTGCGCGCGTAAATTTAATAGCGAATATAATAGACAAATACATTCAAGATGAAGAAAAAAAATTCGCATCGATAACTTTAGATGATGCTTCGGGTCAAATAAAACTCAAGGTTTTTGGAGAAGATATAGAAAAATTCAAGCCTCTTGAACAAGGAGACACCATTTTAGTAGTAGGACTTCTTAGAGAGTGGAACAAAGAAGTATATGTCACTCCAGAAATTTTAAAGAAAAAACAACCAGAATATTTATTATTAAGAAAATTAGAAGTTGAAAAGAACAAACATAAAGAACAACCTAAAGAAATAATAGAATTAAAAGATAAAATGCTCGCGGCAATAAAGCGCGAAGACGCAAATGGTGGAGCAGACATCAAAGCATTAGTAACAGAATTAAACACAAAACAAGACACAATTAATCAAGAAATTCGTAAACTCTTAGAAGAGGGTATAATCTACGAACCTCGTCCTGGTAAAGTTAGATATCTCGGATAATTATCTATTTCTAAAAAATCCCCATTTTCTCTTTTCATTAAACTTCAAAGCAAGCCATATCAATAAAATAAGCAAAACAAACAGAAGAACAAATTTCCAAGAATTACTAAAGTTTCTCCAATTAACAACAACTCCATAAAATACAGACCAGATTCCAGAAGCCATTAAAGCGCTTCCAACAGGCTCCTTAGCAAGTAAGAATAAACCAACAATAAATGTAATTAATCCAACTATCACTGAAATAATAAAAACCCTATTTGAATGAATATCCAAAGCATTCTCATAATCTATTCTGCAAGCATCACAATATCCATTAAATGGGCAACCATTTGAATCATACTCCCAAACAAACTCTCCTTTAGCAGCATAACAAGCATCAGCCTTCAAATTAATCACTGGAATTATTTTACATTCCATCCCATTTTCAGTAATCGGAGGTGTTGAATGAAAACTACAATAATCATCCCATTCAGGAGTCTGGTAAAAAGTTTGTAATCCTTGATGTAAAACAAGCGTAAAAACTACAAAAATTCCAATTCCTAAGAGGATATTCTTAAATTTCATACAAAAATACATCTAAACAAGTTTATAAACATTAAGAAGCCATCAAGAACAATGGAAACATATGAAAAAATGCTCGATGAAGCTTACAAAAAAATAAAAATGGTTTCATCAACAGGAGAAAGATTTGAAATACCGAAAGTTCAAGGAAAAGTTCAAGGAAGAACAACAATTATCACAAATATAATGCAAATTTCTTCATATATTAGAAGACCAGCTGACAATTTAGCAAAATTCCTTCAAAAAGAACTAGCAGTACAAACAGTTCTAGAAAAAGATTTTCTGACAATAAAAACTCAATTAAATTCAGCAAAAGTCAATGAAAAAATAGCAATGTATGTAAAAGAATTTGTTCTTTGCACCGAATGTAAAAAACCAGACACAGAAATAATAAGTGAAAAAGGAATCAAGTTCAAGCACTGCTTAGCTTGTGGAGCTAAAAGCCCTATTAGATATAATCTGTAAACAATAACATTTAAAATACCCACAAAGTATATTCGAAAAGGAGGAATCATGGCAACAAAAGGCTATTGTGTTAAATGCAAAAAGCAGGTAGACATCAAAAACCCTGTTGAATCAACTACAGCAAAAGGCACAAAAATTGCGAAAGGAAAGTGTCCAAGCTGCGTAACAACAGTGTGCAGGATGGGCGGAATTACTAAGTAATTCAATAATTTTATTTTTAACAAATTTTATTATTTGAATATGTGGATAAAGATACACAAGTCATACAGAACAACTGTAGCTGTATGTGATGAAAATATCTTAGGAAAAAAATTCGAAGAAGGAATAAAACTCTTAGACGTTAGAGAATCTTTCTATAACGGACAGAAAGTATCTAAAGAAGAATTAATCACTATTCTTAGAAGAGAAGCAAAAGAAGATTCTACATTTAATATTGTCGGTAAAAACTCAATTGATGCAGCAATAGAAGCCCGTCTAATAGAAAAAGACTCTACTAAGAAAGTCAAAGGAATTCCTTTTGTTCTCGTTCTAGTATAACCGATACTTTTTAAACCATCAAAATCCCCAGAAATATACAAAAGATGAAACCATTCAAAAATCACCACCCAACACCTTCAAAAGTTGAAGTAGAAGAAAAAGATTTCGGAGACTTCGAAGAAGTAGTATCTGACTCAGAAGTCGAAAATAAAGAAAATTCTGAAAATAACCAAGAAGAAGGATTCGTAAGAGCCAGATTCCCAAAAAAAGGAGAATTTATAGGAAAAATAATGCAAAGATATGGGGGCAACAGAATGGAAGTAATCACCACAGATGGTAAAACAAGAAACTGTCGAGTTCCTGGAAAATACAAAAGACAACTATGGTTAAGACCGAAAGACATAATTTTAATAAAAATATGGGAGTTTGACACTGAAAAGGGAGATATAATCTACAAATACAGACCAAATGAAGTAACGCAATTAAAAAAGAAAGGAATCCTTGAGAACTTGGATACTGAATTTTAAAGTATGATAACAGTAGAGATACAAAATAGAAAAGAAATCATTAGAACCAAAGCAAAAATAGAGAAAGCATTAAACGCCAAGCTATTCCTAAAAGAGAATATTCTTGAAGTAGAAACAGATCCATTAAATGAATTTGAAGCACAAAGAGTCTTTGATGCAATGAATTTGGGATTTTCAGCAGATGACGCCTTAATAATTTTAGAGGAAGATATTTCATTTGTGCAGTTAAATATGAAAGATTATGCAAACACAAAAAATCTTGAAGTCGTTAGATCAAGAGTAATAGGAACTCACGGAAAAACTAAGTTAACCATAGAAGAAATAACAAAATGTAAAATAAAAGTTCAAGATAATCTAATCGGTATAATCGGTCCAGGAGAAATCATAGAAACAGCAATAACAGCACTAACAAACATAATCAAAGGAACAAAACAAGCAAACGCTTATCGGTATTTAGAGAGAATAAATACTCAAAAAAGAGAAGAAAAGAAAGGAAATAATAAAACTAAAATAAAACTTTAAGGCGCTAAGTTATCTCTTTTTCTTAGCTGAACTCTTCTTCGATGTTCTCTTAGAAGATTTCTTCGCCTTTTTCATAGCCATTTAACTCATACACCCCTTTAACAAACAAAATACAAACTTATATTTAAAACTTTGCTAAATTTAAAAAAAATTTCGTCGAAAATAAAAAATAAAATTTATTTTTTAGTCAATTATACGCAACGACCATTTGCACACATAGTTGCGTTAACAGTGCCATTTATCGAGACAATTGTACAATCCTCTTGGAATAATGCAGACATATTTGCATATTGAAAACCGTAAGTTGAACCGCGAACAAATTCTCCAATAGAAGTATTACTTATACAATAATCCGTAACGTTAAATGAAACAGAAGTACCATTAATTATAGCAACGCCCATATTAATTCCAAAATTAAGATAATCGATACCTGCATCAGTTTCATTACAGCTAGTTACTGTCCATTGATTAAGTAGAGTTGCAACATATACAAAATAAGCTAACACTCCGACACCAATACAACGCCATATAATAAAAATTTCTTATTCATGATAACATCCTTTCAGATAATAATATTGTAAGCTTTAAGAAAACGTCCCGGGGAGGACTCGAACCTCCGACCCCACGGTTAACAGCCGTGTGCTCTACCTACTGAGCTACCGGGACACGACATAAAAAGTTATTTGATGTTATTTAAATCTTATTTAAGTTAAAAAAATAGTAACTCAAAACCTATTTAAACAAAATTATCACATATACAAATATGGCTTTCTCACCTGAACACAACCACGCACACAAACAGGTAACTAAAGGAGTCGAACTCTTACTTGCAGTAGTAATAGGAGTTGCATTAATTGGTTCATTAACATCTGAAAAATATATTGACATACCAAATTACATAATTCCATTACTGATAATTCTATTCATAAGTATGAAAGCAATACATATAGTAAGACAAGGTGGAAGCTTACTAGAAGACTATCTCACACTAGCTGTGATGCTTCTTTTCATCATTTTATATGTGACTCTAAAAGGAAATTTAAATCCGATACTTATTACGAGTTTTATAATAATTTTAATTTATTCAACAGGCCTAATGTTCTGGATAAAAACAAAGATTTCATCAAAAAGAGGAGTCCACTTTGTATTCAGTTATGTAAGCACAGTATTTATGGTAATTTTCTTGTTCGCTGGAGCTTATCTTTCAAACCCAGACGATTTTATGATTAACGGAAATAAAAGAGGCCTAACCTTCGAAGAAGCTTTATACTTTAGCACAATTACTCTTACAACAGTAGGATATGGCGATATACTTCCTACTTCAAAAGTAAATAGATTTTTCAGTGCGTCAGAAGCTTTCATAGGAATGACTATAAACGTAGCTTTGCTTGGATACATCCTCTCGGCTGGAAAAAATTAAGATAAATGATTGATAAAAAAGTTCTTCTTGGCCTGTCTGGAGGAGTAGATTCTGCAATAGCTGCGCTAATTCTACAAATACGGGGCTATGAAGTGCACGCAATTTTCATGCGTTGTTTCTCAGAAGAAAAGAACAAAATAACAGGAGAATGTCCTTGGATAGATGATTTAAAAGAAGCAAAAAAAATATCGATAAAACTTAACATTCCGTTAAAAATTGTAGATTATGAAAAAGAATATACAAATCAAATCATTAAACCAATGTTCCAGTCCTATGCAAAGGGCAAAACCCCAAATCCAGATATTGACTGCAACACAATAATAAAATTTCCTTTTTTAATTGAAGAAGCAAAAAAAATGAAAATAAATTACATAGCCACAGGACATTACGTAAAGAAAATAGAAAAAAATAAAAGATTTTATTTAAAGGTGCCAAAAGACAAATCAAAAGACCAAACATACTTTCTTTATGGAATATCTCAAAAAATCTTACAAAAAACATTATTTCCCATAGGAGATTATACAAAATCCGAAGTAAGAAAAATAGCTGAAAAAAATGGATTAACAAATTGGAACAGAAAAAGCACAAGAGGTTTATGTTTTATAGGAAATATAGATATCAAAGAATTTCTAAAACAAAAACTAAAAAATAAATCTGGCAAGATATTCTCTCCAGAAAAAGGAGTAATAGGAATTCATCAAGGAAATCAGTTCTTCACAATTGGAGAAAGATTAGGAGAAAACAAAAATATTCGAATAAATAACGAATACAGAAACAAAGTAAAATCAAAGTTATATGTTGCAGAAAAAAACAGCAAAAACAACACAATAACTATAGCTCCAGAAAATCATCCAATATTATACAAAAATAAATTTCAAATAAAGAAATTAAATTGGATAAGCGACAAACCAAAATTACCTATGAAAAACATAGAAGTAAGAATCCGACATCTCGGAGAACTAATTCCAGCAACAATAGAAAAAAAATCAAACAAAATAATAGTAACTCTAAAAAAATTAATACAAGGAATAGCAGAAGGCCAGTCAGCCGTAATATACACAAAACAAGGAATAATGCTCGGTGGCGGAGAAATTGCTTACTAAAAGATTTTTATATATCTAAAACAGCATATAATCATGAAAACACAAGAAGCAATAGAGTCCAGAAGCTCAATAAGAGAGTTTTCTAACAAAGTTGTAAAATTTGATCAAATGCTTGAAGCAATAGACGCTGCAAACCACGCACCTTTTGCCGGAAACATAAACAATCTAAAATTCATAATAATAGAAACACAAGAAAACAAAAATATAGTCGCAGAATTCTCTCAGCAATTCTGGGTAGCAGATGCTCAATGGATAGTTTTAGTATGTTCAGAAATAAAAAAACTCGAAGATTTATATCAAAATCATGCACAATCTTACTCTAAACAGCAAGTAGGAGCAGCAATAGAAAATATGCTTTTAAGAATCACGGATTTAGGTCTAGCATCTTGTTGGGTCGGTGCATTTGCAGAAGAAGGAATAAAATCTCGTTTTAAGATTCCAAAAGAATGGACAATAGAAGCAATAGTCCCAATTGCATATCCAAAAAATAAAATAAAAAAACAAACAAGAAAAATAGACTTAGAAAAAAAAATCTTCTGGGAAAAATGGGGAATTGATAAAAAACCAATTAAATTCCCAAACAAAGATCCATCAACATTCTATAAAATTTAAGAATGAATAAGAAGAAATAGAATTATTCTAAATTAACTAATATAATCTATATCTATCCTCCAAAAATAAAAAAATAAAAATAAAATTTTCAGCAGTTATCTGAATACTTCAATGCCTAAATCAGACATTTCTGAGTGTTTGCCTCCTCCACGCATAGGACCAGAAGATTCTAACTCCTTTCCTAAAACGTATGGCGATTTAACACCAGTCATAATTGTAATAACTCGCACCTTGGAACCAAATTCCTTATTGATACGAGCTCCAATGATAACCTGTGCCTCAGCACTCAAGTTTTCAGTAACAAGGTTTCCTACTCCAGAGAATTCGTCAAGCTTGAAGTCAGGTCCACAAGTAATGTGAATCAAAGCTCCAGTAGCTCCACGATAATCTACATCAAGTAAAGGATGTGTCAAAGCCTGTCTTACAGCTTCTTCAACACGCATGGAACTGTCAGACTCTCCGACTCCAATAACTGCTACGTCTCCACCTTTCATGATTGCTGAAACATCAGCATAGTCTAAGTTGATCAATGAAGGCAAAGTAATAGTCTCCACTATACCTTTTATCATTGTACTTACTAGCTCGTTAGCAACCGCGAAAGCTTGTTCCATTGGCAAGTTACCAGCAATGTCTACCAATCTGTTATTGTCAATAACAATAGCTGTATCAACAACTTCTCTCAATTCCTGTAAACCAAATTCAGCCTTATCAATTCTGGCCTTCTCACAATCAAAAGGCATCGTAACAACGGCAATAACCACTGCTCCTGCCTCTTTAGCAAGCTGACCGACAACTGGTGCTGAACCTGTTCCTGTTCCTCCACCCATACCAGCGCAGATGAAAACCATATCAGCATTACTGACAGATTTCTTCAACTCTGAAACGGATTCCTTAGCTGCCTCTCTTCCCCTTGAAGGGAATCCTCCACATCCAAGACCACGAGTCAATTCCTTACCAATAAGAATTTTCTCATCAGCCTTTGTAATGCTTAAGTGCAAAGCGTCTGTGTTTATACCGTAAATAGTTGCACCATTAATACCTTTATTGAAAAGCCATGTAATCGTGTTATTTCCAGCACCACCACATCCAATAACTTTGATGTTTGCTTTTCCAGCACGTAATTCATCAAAATTTATGCTATGCGTCGAGGCATTTTGAATTGCTTCTTTTGCAAAATCAAGAACCATTCGCTCTTTTTTTCATACCTCCTTTCAAATAATTGTTTTCGAAAGTTCGTTTGAGTTTAAATAATTAAGTATAAAGAAAAAGTATGTTTTAACAACAAAATAAGAGTAACACAAAACTACTTTAGAGCAGAAAGCCAAATAGAATTTAGATTTGTAATAGTAAGTTTTTTCTTAATTTGCTCTTGATAATAGTCCAAAACCTTATCATGATGGTATTTTCTCAAGTCCTCTAATTTCTTATTACCTTTTAAAATTTGTTTCTTAACCAATTCTTTATCATCAGTTAACTCCCCAATATCTACAAGAACAATTTTTCCATCCATTAAACCCATTTCAGAATAAAACTTGAAAGTTATTTCATGTACCCCATAACCCCACAAAATTAGAATAAAAGATATAACTTTATCGGCCAATTTCTTAGCTTCAGCAAATTTTCTCTGATTGATTAATCTTTCAAATTCTTCAGAAAGCATTGTGACCCTTCTTTGTTTTATCCGACCGTTACTCAAAAATTCAGGAAACGCAAAAAGCTCCAACGGAATTTTTCCAGATCTAACAATTTTAACGGAATTTTTCCAATCTAATCTCAACTTCTTAATTTTATCTTCTATTCTATTCAAATCAGTTTTATAGTGAGGAGTTATTTTTTGTCTAATTTCCTGTATCGTTTTAGGTGTCTTAATAACATAATTTTTGAAATATCTAACATTAGCCTGCCAACCACCTTTTCTCAATTTTTTATTAAGCATAATACATTAATACAAATAAAAATATATAAATTAATAAATAGTAAGACTTAAATACAAGTATTAATGTAATACTTAATGGAAATTAAAACAATCAAAGGCATCAGTGAAGAAAAATGGATAAAACTAAAGATGCTGGCAGCAAAAAATAAAATAACTATGGGAAAATTAGTTGAAAACATGATAGATGAATATGAAAAAGAAAATGAAAAGTTTTGGAAAGAAATACTTAATGCTGGAAAAATAATTTCAGATAAAGAAGCAGAAGAATTGTTAGAGGTATCTAAAAAAATAAGAAAGGAGTGGGGATTTAGAAAGTGAATTTAATCTTCGATACATCTATTTTAGTAGATTTTGAAAGAGGGTATGCCAGCACAATTACCAGTATAGATGATTTAAAAAAGAGATACCCAGTCCCAGCAAAAATAAGTTTTATAACTTATTTTGAGTTTTTATTAGGATTAAAAGAAAAATCAATAAAAAACAAAGAAAAATCAAGGAACTTTATTGAAAAGTTTAATGTTTTGCATACAACAAAAAACACAGCAGAAAAGTTGTTAATATTGAAACAGAAATACGAATTACCATTAGCAGATTTACTTATCGCAGCTCAAGTAATGGAAAATAACGGGATACTAATAACAAAAGATAAAGACTTTGAACAAGTAGAAGAAATTGAGAAAATAATATTATAATTATCTAATTCTTAGCAAAACTCTTAGCAACTAAAATAGGAAAAACAATAGTTGCATCAGCAAAAACTTTAACGCTTTTTGCATCTGGTAATATTTTTCCCCAAGAAACTGCTTCTTCCGGTCGTGCCCCAGCATCACTGCCATCAAATTCCTGCGATGTATTAATATAAACAGCATAATCTAAGCCATTACGTAACATATTTGCATTCAATATAGCATGCTTAACAACTCCCGCCCCCAAAATAATAGCTCCAGACTTCTTCAATCCAATTGTAGTATTATTAAACCATACAACATCTTCTGTGCAATCGATAACAAAATCAGGTCTCTTGAATTTAAAGAAATAAATATTATCCCCTAAAGCTCCATCAAGTAAAGCAGGACAATAAACAGGAATTTGATTCTTCCAAGCCCAATAATAAATGCTATTTTCATCTTTTATTTTTTCACCCAATTTCCAAATGAGCTCATTTCCAGTTATAGGTTTTCCTCTTTTCATAGCCAATTGATACAACTCTTCTAAGATTGGTTGAATAAATTTCTCAAACTTAACATACCTTGAATTAGGAACAAAAATATTTCCAATTCTATTCACTCCATTCTCGCGCAAATTTTTACCCAGTGCATCAAAACTGCCAAGTTTAAAACTACCCAAACATTTGATAATATCTTCTTCAATTCCACCACAAGTTGTAACTATAACATTTATTTTTTTGTTTTGCACTAAATAACTAATTACATCTCTCAATCCAGATGAAACCATATTAGAAGTATATCCCAAAAAAACAAAAGAATTATTTTCAATCATATCGTTAGTAATTTCGATTGCTTTTGTAAGATTAGTGGCCTGAAAACCCATAGTCTCAAAATTCTCAACTACTTTATTCAAATCACAATTTAAATTAAAGTCATATCCTCTAACACTAATTCCGTCAGGTTCAACACTATCCCTAAGCAAATTTTTCTTAGCAAGTTTCTCTTTGTCACTACTTTCCATAATCAAAACGAAACTGCATGGTTTTTAAGACTATTGTTCTTAAAATATGAATGCGATTAAAAAGAGCATTATTACCTTTAGCATTTTTAGGACTAGGACTTATTAATTCATGTAGTAGTCCGGAGAAAAAGGTTTCCCAAGATAGCCTTGAAAGAAGATTAGAGGACTCCTCAAAAAACTATCTCCAGATAAATATGTTTTACTAATTTGTGGAAAAAACGAAAAAAGATTCGTATATGATTTATCTGCAATATACAAAGTACTATTAAAAAGAGGTTTCAAAGATAAAGACGTAATCATATTGGACGAAGAAGGACACGAAGAATTTCTATATCGTTCAAATGGTCAAACAACAGAAGAAAATGTAAAAAAGCTTTTGATAACTTAAATTCAAAAGTAGACAACCTAGATACATTAGTCGTCCATATAGATAATCACGGTTCAAGAACAGAATATGCAACAAGATTCGACATGTATGAATTTTACTGAGTTTCTCTATCAGATACACATCTAACAAAAACAGAATTAAGCGAGTACCTCTCAAAAATAAAACCCGGATTAGGAATAGTTACAATAGATACATGTTATGCAGAGGGTATGCTTGAAAGAGTTGCAGAAGAATATGTGAGAATTGCTGGAACAAGAGAGCATTCAGTAGGTTTAAGCACAGAAAGAAATTCTTTTGGTGAACACTTCTATTTAAGTTGGTGTCAAGAGGGAGTTTTTACAATAAAAGACGCCTTTGAAAGAGCAAAGAAAAAACATACATATTCAGCTGAAGGCAGAGTTACCCCAGTGATAAAATCTAAAAATGGAGAAGAAAATTTACCAATTCCTTAGTTTAATTTATCAAGCATCACAGCATTAAAACCATTTTGCTTACATAAATTAACAAACAAGCGTGCATCTTTTTCAGTGCCATATATTCCAGCACCATAGCTCATAGGAATTGCCAAATCTGGATTAAGAAACTTAACACAATCAAATGCTTCGGAAAAACCCATAACATTTTCTCCGGCAACAGGCAATATAACTACAAAATTATTTCCATTCTTACCATATCCACTTAATTTCTGCATCTCAGGTATTTTATCAGTATCTCCGGCGAAATAGACTATTCTATTTCTAAATTTTATAACAAAACCAAGCCAACCTTCTTGTTTTTTATGTCTTCCCTGAAATGTGTATGCTGGAACAAATTCTATTTTTGCATAACCCAAATCTAAGATATCAGAATGTTCAACTATATTCAAATCTATATTTTTTATTTTAATCAAAGTGCTTTGACAATCAACAGGACATAAAACAACAGTTCCTTTTCGAGATATCTTTTGAACATCTTTTATACTGCAATGGTCTGAATGTCCGTGAGAGACCAAAACTATATCAGCTTTAGAGACCTTATCAGAAACATGATACGGGTCTATTACAATAATTTTTCCCTTATAAGAAATCATAAAACCAGCATGACCTAAAAACTGAATATCTATATCGCCAAATTTCACAAAACTGAAAAGTACCTAACTTTTTAACTTTAATTATTATACACTAAACTTTCAATCTCTTTAGCAATACTCAACATTTTACATTCATTACCTTTAGCACAAATTATCTGTATGCCTACTGGCTTTCCATCAATCTTTCCGATAGGAACAGAAATCGCGCAAATTTCTGCAAGATTTCCAGGAATCGTTAATGCATCAACAGCATACAATTGTTCTAAACTTATTTTCGTTCCAAATTTCCAAGGTAATATCGGAACAGTGGGCATAATTATACAATCAACTTTATCTAAAACTCTTTCAAACTCTTTCTTTATCAATTCCTTAACAGCAAGTGCTTTTCTATAATATTGTCCTTTAAATTCTGCTTTAGAAATTTCACTTCCTCCAGCAAGTCTCCTGAGAACCTCATTTCCAGCAACTAAATCGATTTTTTTACCGTATTTCCTACCGTCCATGCGTCGAGTAGCAGAAAAAAATTCTGTCCATACTAAAGGATGATAAGTCTGAATAGATAAATCAATATACTTTAAATTAATTTTCTCTTCACTCCAAGACAAATCCTTGCAAGATTTTCTTAAAATATTATCAACGATTTCTTGAATTCTATTATCCACGCCAATCATTTTCAAATTACCAAATTTAATTTTCTTAGCTCTTTTAATGGATATCTTTTCGCTATCAAATGTGGTTGTATCCATCTCGTCTTTTCCTTTTATTACATCTAAAACCACAGCAACATCAGATACATTTTTAGCAATTGGACCTATCTGATCCAAACTCATACTTAAATCAATTAAACCGTAACGCGAAACATGCCCATAACTTGGTTTCACTCCAACAACCCCGCAAAAAGAAGCAGGAACTCTTATACTTCCCCCAGTATCGCTTCCTAAAGCAACATCACAAAAATCAGCAGCAACAGCTGCTGCACTTCCACTACTTGAGCCTCCAGGAACATGCCCAAGAATCGCAGGATTATCAGTTTTACCAAATGCTGAGGTTTCGCCAGACCATCCACAAGCAAATTCATCACAGTTACACATTCCAATAATCAAACCATCTTCTTCCAATATTTTTTCTATAACAGTAGCATTGTATGTAGATTCATAATTTTCAAGAGTCTTTGAAGCACAAGAAGCACGCAAACCCAAAACATTTATGTTGCTTTTTATCCCAAAAATATATCCATATAAACGCCCCTTCTTCGCTTTAGAATCTAAAATTCTTGCTTCCTGCAATAATTCCTTTTCACTTCTGACTTCAAGAAATGCATTTATTTTTTCATTTTCTTTCTTTATCTTATTCAAATAAATTTTAACTTTATCCTCAACTAAACCCATAGGAAGCTATAAAAAACATCTGTTAAATATCTTTCCAATAAAATGATACAACAAAGATGTCCTTGGGTGAATGACAATCCATTAATGATAGAATATCACGACAAAGAATGGGGGACTCCATTACACAAAGATAACTTATTATTTGAATACTTAATTTTAGATATATTTCAAGCAGGTTTATCTTGGAACACTATAATAAATAAAAGAGAAAATTTCAGAAAAGCATTTGATAATTTTAATTATGAAAAAATAGCAAATTACACAGAAAAAGATTTTGATAGATTAATGCAAAACTCTGGTATAATAAAAAACAAACTAAAGATAAGAGCTACAATAATAAACGCGCAAAAATTTCAAGAAGTTCAAAAAGATTTTGGTTCATTTGATAGGTATATCTGGCAATTCACTAATAACAAAACAATTATCAACAAAATAAAAACAATAAAAGACTATCAAGCAAAAACAAAAGAATCAGATGCTATGTCAAAAGATCTTCTAAAAAAGGGATTCAAGTTTGTTGGTTCAACAATATGTTATGCATTTATGCAAGCATCTGGAATTGTGAACGACCATTCAGAAGATTGTTTCAAAAAAAATAATATTCAATAATAATTAAAATCAAAGAAAAAAAGATAATTTCTAAAGAGATTATTTTTACATTTTATCTCAAACTTCAATCTAAAAATCAGAGATTAGAATCTTAATAAAAATCACCTTAAGGTGTGCAGTGATATCCTGTCAAGCTCACTTTTTGCCCCCCACTACTATCCAAAAATGCGCCGGGGGAAATCCATGTTGAAGGATCAACAGAAACTGCTATTTGTTCAATTGCTCCAATACTTTGAGATGCATAGCCTACTTGATTCGCTTGCGTAATGCTCATAACTGTATTAATATCATAACCTGCGTGTAACTTACACTTATCAGCTGGTGGTGAATTGCAAAGAGGAAATTGCGAATTTTGAGCTTCAGTAAATGCCGTAACTGATAAACCAGAATAACAAGAATTATCAACTAAATTTTCACTACATACTTTTTTATTTGCAGCCAAGTAGTTGCCATAAATAAAATCACTTCTACTAAGGGCAAATGAAACTCCAGAAGAAAGTTCAACGAGAAATCCAGGAGTCCAAATACCACAGGCACCATTTATAAAAGATTTAGATCCATGAGCACTAACAATAGCTGTTGCATATTTTATGCCACCTCCTTTAAGTGCGTTTTGATATCCTTGTATAGCTTTCAGAACGTTCAAGTACCCTTTCAAATTATGCTCCCTATTACGTTCTTTTGTCTGCTCTATATTGTGTCTTTGCCCTGAGCTTAGAAGACCATAACTTCTAGGAAGTGTCGGCATACTTCTAAACTCAGGAGTCGCTTCAAAAACAATACAACTTTTATCACGCAAACTTTGTTTCATCTTTTCAAAAGCCTTGTGCTCTGCAAAATCCCCAGAGGATGAAAAGTAGTCGAATAGATAGTAAGCTTCAGAAGAAATAAAATCTATTGCAAGAACAAGACAAAGTCCATCTTTTTGAGGACAAGTTTCTTCTGAAGAAGAACCACTATAAGAAGAACCACCAAAAAAACCAGCCCCAGAATAAGGATTTTCAGGAGTTGCACCGTATGAAGATGAAGAAGTAAACTTTTTAGGAAAATCAAGTGTAAATTCAATTGGTTTCGATCTAATTCCTCTTACTTCTAACTCAACAGTATCTTCTAAATAATTATCAGAAACACTTATTTCAAAATAATTAAACTCATTATTTTTAATTATTGTAACACCATCGTTTAATGAAGTCATATCAATTGCAGAAATTGGTTTTCCTATAGTGTAAAATCTGGCAGACGTGCCAGAAAGAAGAAAAAGATCTGAGGCAAATTCTGGAGAATCATTACATTTGAATTGATTATTATAAACAAACACATATTCTGGAGATGATAAATCTGGAGCAATAAGATTATCAAAAAATTCTAAATCAGAAGTAGTCAATTGACCATCTTGATTTATATCTGCAGCTACAAGACAACCAATCGGATTATTTGGTTCACCAATCACATTTTCAATAGAAATTCTATCTTCAATAGTAATTTCATTATCTCCATTCGCATCACCAAGAATAAAAAGGGGCATCACACCGATAGGTAAATTCAAATCTTTTTCACCAGAGGAACTGGCTTTCGGTTCTCCATTGAGAGGGTTTTCTGCAGGAGACAATAAAACAAACTTTTGAGATATGATGGCTATTAAAACGATTAATAAAACATAAATCAAAACATTTCTTTTAACATTTCTCTTTTTCATGCAAATACAAAAAAAAGCCAACTTTATAAACATCACCACTCAATTTTTTGAACATTCTCGTTTTCTTCATATACGATATCTTTCAATTCATAAAACTTCAAAGTTTCTTCTATTTGATCATTAAAATATCTAATCTGATAATCCTTATCTGTTTTAGGATCAAATAACTCAATTAACATTTCCTTAGTAGTCTTATAATCTTCAAAAACATAATGAGCATCAACTTCAAGTTTCTTTCCATCTACAAAAACAATATCTCCTTTCTTTAAAGAAGCGATAGGCTTAGAAGCTTTTATAGTAACCATAAAAATTTACAGCAAAACCAATTTTTAAAGCTTACTCTGTGTTGTAGTCAATAAGACAAGTAATTTGACCAAAAAAGGTAACTAGCCTGAACTTATCTGTCCAATCTGAAGTTGTGCAAGATTGCTTGGGTTAGGACGAGCATATATCATCCGAGTTCCAATCGTACCCCCAACTCCAGTGTTTGCCTCCGTGCCCATTTTAGAGGCACTATAAATCTTAGCCCAACCATAAGTCGGATTTCCTATATTAGTAACCGTTCCAACACCATTAGAAGACGCAATAAGATACGTAATATAATGATTGTAAGTTATATCATATCGTAAACCACCAATAGGATAAATATAAGATACTCCGGCATACACGGATAAATCTCCATCATTTGCTGGACCAGCATCACAAAGTATATCTATTCTTTTACCCACCCAGTTGGAAACTCCCCAATTAGAACTGTCTAAAAGACTTGCGGTTTGCTCAGTACCGAAAGAAATAGCTTATTGAAACATTCCACCATATAAATTAAATTTTCTTCTTCGTAAAGCTCCGACAGAGATATCTGAATCCAAAATTTCATTGTCTGCTATTTCTACAGAAGTTACAGAATTAGAAGCAAGATTAGAAGAAGTTATACAATTATCACAAACAATCTCATTTGACGTATGATAAGCTATTGAAGAAGGTGTCGATGTCAAAAAAGCTCCTTGAGAAAAAACAAAACTAGTAATTATAATTCCTAAAATAAATGCACTAATAACAAAAAGAAGCACCTTACTAAACATAAAAAAGAAAATAAACTCAGTTTATTAAAGTTTACCAACAAGACCAATTCCAGGTTTCAAAGTTTTCTGTCCAGCTTCCCACTCAACAGGACATACTTCTCCACCATGCTTTCTAACATAATTAGCTGCTTGCAACTTTCTCAAAACTTCCTTAACACTACGGCCAATAGAATTATCATGAATATCTGCACTTCTAACAATGCCATCTGGATCAATAATAAATGTGGCTCTCAAAGAACGACCTTCATCAATTCCTTCATTAATATAAACTCCATAAAGTTTGCTTATTTTTCCAGCTGTATCTGCAAGCATAGGAAACTGTATCTTTTTTATCATCGGAGAAATATCTGCCCAAGCCTTATGGACGTGTTCTCCATCTGTGCTAACACTAAGAATCTCCGCATTTAATTTTTTGAAATCATTATACATTTCAGCAAATCTACTCAATTCAGTAGGACAAACAAAAGTAAAATCTCCTGGATAAAATGCAAGAATGGTCCATTTTCCTCTTAAAGAACTCAATCTAATTTGTTTAAATGCATTCTTGTGAAAAGCTTGGACAACAAAATCAGGAGCTCTCTTGCCAACTAAAGTAGTAATATTCACATTCAAATTTTGATTATTCTGTTGCATGTCAAACCCAAGCACCCTTCTCAAGAACGATGCACTCATCATTCTTGTTTGGAGCATTTTTAAGCATTATTGTTCTAAAATCAGAATCGCACTTTTCTCCCCCTCTTTCTTTTCTAACACCCATCTCATCAGATTTCTTAACTAAATTAGAAATCTTCACATTTTCAAGTTCCTTGCCAAATTTATCCAAAATCTCACGAGCCTCAGCACGAATCTTCTCAATATCCATAAAAAACAAAGAAAAATAGAGTTATTAAAATTACCTTTTTCTCTTTAATCTCTCAATAGCTTCTTCTCCCAAAGGAGAATCATTTTTTGAAATTTTAAAACTCTCAACAAATTCCATCCAGAAATTCTTATCGTATCTCACTCTAATAAATCCCG